>UMHQ01076490.1_pt1 | contig 137015 bp, 133 predicted proteins | sample 1965531 | NCBI WGS metagenome assembly UMHQ01 (sample SAMEA4836098, study PRJEB28245) | human gut metagenome | biome: gut microbiome; material: fecal sample | place: Denmark | collected 2008 | reverse complement strand
ACCATAATTATAGAGGGCATCTACGTAAAATACAAGTGTTGGAGCTCTTTTTACTCTTCCTTTTGTTATTATTTACTTTTAATAGTTTTGCTTTATTTTGGATTCTATTGGCGAAGTGCCGAAATTAAGAAAATCTGATCGAGCAAAATAACTTCATGCCGTAATGATTCACTTCAAATTTTATTATATAATACCACTTTTAATAGTAAAACACAAGAAAAATAAATATTATCTCACAAAAAAACGAAAAATAATTGTTAGTCTCCCCTCGTCCAGGCCACCGCAATCCCGCCTGAATCCTAATTAAAGTCCACATCTGAGCCAGCCCTCGCTGTCTTTTTTTTATTCATATCCTTGACAAATTTGGAAAATAGTGTAAAATGTGTACTTGTACCTCATTTATTACAAAACTGTTACATATATTTATTATATATTAAAATATGTTACAGTCAGTAAAAAAGAAAGGATGTATTTATTACATGAAACGATTGAAACGAAACCAACTGTTCTTCGGAACTTTACTTATGATGACATTTTTATTAGGCTCCAGCCTGCCGGCGTTCGCAGGGCAGACTCCCGGAGTCCTCGATTGCGTGGAAGGTGACAGCGTCCGTGGCTGGGCCTGGAACAGCTCCGATCCGGCTTCCGCGGTAGAGGTTAAGGTCACAGTCACCAACCAGGCCACGGGCCAGACAGAGGCTGAATACACGGCTCCTGCCGACGACTACCGGGAAGACCTGGTAAGGAAAGGCACCGGAACCGGCAATTACGGTTTTGAAGTGACCGTACCGTGGGAAACGTATGAAGACGGTTCCTATCTGGTTGAGGCCTATGCGTCCGGCATGAAGCTTTCCAACCCGAAAGTGCACAGTGTCGGCGATATACAGGCCATGGGCTCTGGCGGAACCACCGGGACACTCCGTTCCCTCGGTGTCTTTAAAACTACCGGCTACTGCCCATGTTCCATCTGTTCGGAGGGCTGGGGACGCCATACCAGTACGGGAGCCATCGCCTCCGCCAATCATACCATCGCGGTTGACCCGAGAGTCATTCCTTACGGAAGTAAGGTCATGATTAACGGCGTGATCTATACCGCAGAGGACCGCGGCGGTGCGGTTAAGGGAAACCACATCGATATCTTCTTTAATACCCATGGGGAGACGAGGGCCTATGGTACCAGAAGTGCAGAGGTATTCCTGGTTCAGTAAAACGGGCAGTCAGCCAAAATAATTAAACCCGCTGTCAGATTTGGAACAGATCCAATTCTGACAGCGGGTTTTCAATTCTCCTGATCGTTCCTTCCGGCCGGCACGAAATCCGCCTCCGTCAATCCAGCAAAAACAAACTCATCGCATAATTACTCAAATCGAGTCCGCGCTCCGTCAGACGGTAATAGCCATTTTTATGTTCCAGAAGGCCCTCACGCTCCAGCTTGTCAATCACACCGCCGTAGACATTGCGTATGCTCTGTCCGAACCGGGTAATAAAGCCTTCTGCCGATACACCCCGGGTCAGGCGGAGTCCCAGAAACATGAACTCTTCCATCTTGGACTTTACGCTCAGCTGCTCAAAATCCTGTCGCAGCGTCTGATTGAATTCCGCTTTGTCGTCGAAATGGGCCGATACGTAGCTCTGGAAATCGGACGTATTATGGAAACGGCAGCCCTCCAGATAGGAGGAAGCGCCCAGTCCCAGTCCCAGATATCCGGTTCCGGTCCAGTATCCCACATTATGGCGGCATTCGAAGCCCGGTCTGGCATAATTGGATATCTCATACCGTTCATATCCCTGCTCACCCAGACAGTTCCTGGTCATGTAATACATTTCCCGTTCCGTGTCCTCATCCGGAAGATCCGGAAGCGCCATTAAGATTCGGCGTTCCTCCGGAGACATCTCATAGCCTTCCATCTCCACATGGCCGCCGTAACGGTCGTAATACGGCGTTCCTTCCTCCACGATCAGGCTGTAGGCGGATATATGCTCCGGCTTCAGCATGGCCGTCTTCTTCAGCGTATTCCTCCAGGACTCCGGAGTCTGCCCCGGAATGGCGGAGATCAGATCCACGTTGACATTCGTAAATCCCGCCATGCGCACCCTCTGGAAGCTCTTTAAAAACTCGTCATAGGTGTGAATCCTGCCCAGATAACGGAGTTCCGTGTCATCTGCCGACTGAAGCCCCATGCTGACACGGTTGATTCCGGCTTCCCGGTAGGCAGCCAGGCCTTCCATCTTCACCGTACCCGGATTGACCTCGATCGTGACCTCTGCATCGGGTGCAATGTCATAGTGCTCCTTCAGAGCCCCCATGATGGCCGTAATATCAGCGGCATCCAGGATGGAAGGCGTACCCCCTCCCAGGAAAATGGTATCAATCTGATACTCCCGGACAAAGCTGCTCTGAATTCGTATCTCTTCCAGCAGCTTGTCCGTATACTCCCGGCGCATCCGCATGTTACCCGGAAACGACAGAAAATCGCAATAGGCGCATTTCTTTGCACAGAAAGGAATGTGCACATAGATTTCCAATTTCTTTTTATTCATCATCTAACTTCAGTACGCTCATAAATGCCTTCTGTGGTATCTCTACGTTACCAATCTGGCGCATACGTTTTTTACCTTCCTTCTGCTTTTCAAGGAGTTTTTTCTTACGGGTTATATCACCGCCGTAACACTTGGCAAGAACATCCTTGCGCATGGCCTTGACGGTTTCTCTTGCAATGATCTTTCCTCCTACGGCCGCCTGGATGGGAATCTCGAACAGCTGTCTCGGAATCTCCTCCTTCAGCTTTTCACACATCCTGCGTCCCCGGTCGTAAGCGGATTCCGCATGTACAATGAAAGACAGTGCGTCCACTTCTTCTTTATTAACCAGAATATCCAGCTTCACCAGTTCGGAACGCTCATATCCCTTTAAGTCATAGTCGAAGGAGGCGTAGCCTCTGGAACGCGACTTCAATGCGTCAAAGAAATCATAGATAATCTCATTGAGAGGAAGCTCGTACTTCAAAAGTGCGCGGGTTGCCTCCATATATTCCATTCCGAGATAGACGCCGCGCCTCTCCTGGCACAGCTTCATAATCGCTCCCACAAACTCGGTGGTCACCATGATTTCCGCGCTCACGATAGGCTCTTCCATATACTCGATTTCCGACGGATCCGGGAGGTTCGACGGATTCGTCAGCTGAATCATCTCACCGTTCTTCTTATAAACCCGGTAAATAACACTGGGGGCCGTGGTTACCAGATCCAGGTTATACTCCCGCTCCAGACGTTCCTGAATGACCTCCAGATGCAGAAGTCCCAGAAAACCGCACCGGAAGCCGAAGCCCAGCGCCAGAGACGTCTCCGGCTCGAAGAACAGGGAAGCGTCATTCAGCTGAAGCTTCTCCAGCGCGTCCCGCAAATCGTTGTATCTGGCGCCGTCCGCCGGATACATACCGCAGTACACCATGGAGGTGACTTTCTTATACCCCGGAAGCGGTTTATCACAGGGATTGTCCGCATCCGTAATCGTATCGCCCACAGCGGTATCCTTCACGTTCTTGATACTGGCTGTCACGTAACCAACCATACCCGCGGTCAGTTCGTCGCATGGGATAAACTGGCCCGCGCCGAAATACCCGACTTCCACCACCTCTTCCACCGCTCCGGTCGCCATCATGCGGATCCTTACTCCCTTTTTCACACGGCCTTCCATGATACGGCAGAATACGATTACCCCTTTGTAAGAATCATACAGGGAGTCGAAGATCAACGCCTGAAGCGGCGCATCCGCATCTCCCTTCGGCGCCGGAATCTTCTTCACGATCGCCTCTAAAACCGCCTCAATATTCTCGCCGGTCTTAGCCGAGATCCTCGGTGCGTCATGGGCTTCGATTCCGATGACGTCCTCAATCTCTCCCACCACACGTTCCGGCTCCGCACTTGGCAAATCGATCTTATTCAGTACGGGAAATACGTCCAGATCATGATCCAGCGCCAGATAGACATTGGCCAGCGTCTGGGCTTCAATTCCCTGAGAGGAATCCACCACAAGCACAGCGCCGTCACAGGCCGCCAGACTCCGGGACACCTCATAGTTAAAATCTACATGGCCCGGCGTATCGATCATATTGAAAATATATTCTTCTCCATCTTCGGCCTTGTATACGGTACGGACGGTCTGGGCCTTAATGGTGATCCCGCGTTCCCGCTCCAAATCCATGTTGTCTAAAACCTGGGCCTGCATTTCACGGCTGGTTAAAAGACCGGTCTTCTCTATGATTCTGTCCGCAAGGGTTGACTTCCCATGATCAATATGGGCGATAATGCAAAAATTGCGAATTTTACTCTGGTCAACAGTTGCCATTTGCTTTCCTCTTTTCCATTTTTCTGCAGTTGATGATACAAATACAAAATGACACAGCAATGATGTTCCTGCTTTAAAAATATACCATTTTTTTAATTCCCTTGCAACACCATATTCAGAACTTCCGCCAGCGGCTCCATGGCATTTCGCGCTTCCTGGTAAGTATTTGTCTGTGCACCGACCTCAATCAGCACGGACCTCGGACGGAGATGGAGGTTATAACGGAGCCCCTTAATATATATTTTCCTGGTCAGGCCCGGAAAATAGGCTGCCGCATCTAACTGCATCTGAAAGCTGAAGGCCAGATTGTCACTCCGGTACGGATTCGGCAGATACTCAATCGGTCCCTCGGGAGTCTGGCTGACGCCGTTGAAAAACATAATGGGAGCTGTCGGCTTTCCATTCACTTCATTGACCATGTGAAGGCTTTCATTGACCCCATCCCGGTGCAGATCCAGGATGACCTCGATGGAAGGATTCTCCTGAAGAATCCTCGTGACCCCATCCAGGGCATATGTATACGCTTTATTCCGGTCCAGCTTCCCGTTCTGGAGATCGTAGACCGATTTGTCATGGATCACATTGTACCCCTTTGCCGTTAAGAGCTCCGTCAAATAAGTTCCGATCCCGATTACGGTTGCTTCCTTATTATTAGGTCCATAATCGGAAAATTCCTCCTGAGAATGGGTATGGTAAATTAAAATCTGCGGTTTATCATTCCTTCCTTCCAGGGTAAAATCCTTAGCCAGAAATTCATCCGCCTTCATCAGATCACGCCCCGCGGTCGTCGAGGTATGCACGCTGTAGAAATGTTTCATCATATAGTCGTAGTCAGCCAGCTGTTCTTTTCTGTATGTGGTTCCTATGAGCGGCAGAACACTGGCCGCACACGTCATATTCTCGTTTTTTTGCGGAATGCCTGCCGCGTTTGCATCGGCGCTGCCGCCTGCAGCACCGGCCTCTGAAGCCGGTGATCCCGCCATTGCGCCATTTTCTGCATTCCCGCCTGCCACGGTTCCCTGTCCGCCGGTGTTTCCGTCTGCTCCATTGCCGCCTGCAGCCAGCACCGTCGTGCCTGCCTGCTCCATGGTACCGGCTCCGGTCTCTTCTCCGCCGTCATACATCAGATACTGGTGCTCTTCATAGAATTTTCCGCTTTCCAGATATCCGGCAAATGCCGGATCCTCTTCCCTGTAGTTACGTTCGCCATCCTCTTCCCTTCCCAGATACCGGTACAGCGGTGACTGCCCGAAAATCAACCGGCAGATAAAACCACTGATGCTTTCTTCTTCCGCCTTCCCCGCCTCTGTCTCACGTTCGTCATTGTGTCCTGCTGCCGGATAATTCATACGCCAGATCCATTCCAGCCCGGCATCGGCCTGGCCGCTTAACAGGGCTGTAAGCCGTTCCCTGCTCTCCGCCAGCCCGGTTCCCGCCGCTCCCCTGATCAGGAGGAGGACGGCAAGTACCAGGCCGGTTATAAGCATCATATGTCTGATGAGCCAGTTAATCCTTCCGCCCTTCTCCTTCATAAACACCTTCCTGCATTTCTTTCACGGCGCCCCGGAAAGAAAAAAGTCCCTCGCTTATATACTATGCAGGAAAATCACCGTTTACCCCTTACTCCTCTTCCTCTCCCATAAAAGCGAGATGGATTCCCTCGGAAATGGTATAGCTCAACTGTTTTACCGTCTCATCAATATCCGGCGGCGTCACATAAAGGGGGCCGAATTCCGGCTCCAGCAGTTCCCGGATCAGGTCATACTGCTCGTCGGAGCTCATGCTTCCCACAAAATCCCCCATCCCTTTTGTCTCCATACTCTTTGACAGGGCTCCGATCATGGCTGATACCGTATCGTGCACGATGGCTGCCGCGCCAACCACCGTAGGAACACCGATGGCCATGACCGGAACCCCCAGGCTTTCCTCTGTCAGGCTGTGGCGGTGGTTACCGACGCCGGAACCCGGGTGGATCCCCGTATCGGTCAGCTGAATGGTAGTTCCCAGACGTTTTACGCTTCTTGCCGCCAGGGCGTCGATTGCGATGATCAGATCCGGCTTCGTCTCATGGATAATTCCCTTTAAGATCTCGGCGCTTTCCATCCCGGTCTGAGCCATGACCCCCGGAACAATACCGCTGATAACCGGCATGCTGCGTCCACTCCAGAACTCATCGCCGTACTGCACCTTCAAATGCCTCGTAACCTGCAGATTATGAAGCACTCTTGGCCCCAGGGAATCCGGCGTCACCGAGCTGTTGCCCAGACCGACGGCCAGAACGTGGTAGCTGGAGCTTCTGTAATTTTTTCCTTCCAGCAGCCTCCCGATCTGCCGTGCCAGTTCCTCCGACACCTCTCTGTGGTAATCTTCGTCCTTTCTGGACAACTGATCGGCCTCCAGTGTAATATAGGACCCCATCGGTTTGCCCATGGCCTTTTCGCCCTTTTTATCCAGTATCTTCACTTCCGTCATCTTGATCCGGCTGCCGGCACGGTGCCATTCTCTCAGAGATACCCCGCTGATCTCTCCGCCGTTTCCCGGAAAACTTTCCGTTTCTTCTACCGCAAGGTCTGTCCGCACCCCAAATGTATTTTCCATATTTCTCACCTTTCATTATAGTTCACGGTGCCGCCGCACCTGCTGTCTGGTCTCGTCCGGCCGGATGTCCGGTGCCTGCAAAGCCGTGAACCGCCGTTTTCTTTCTGTTCTCTGGTATTTTCTGCAAAAATTCAGGAATTATGTATTGACATTGGAAGCTTTATTCGTTAAAATACTAAGGTATGTTTACATTGAACTGTCCGTGTCCAGGCTTTGATGCAAAACAAAGAATAACCATATATCATTTAAATTGGAGGTGTACAGATTTGGCTAACATTAAATCCGCGAAAAAAAGAATTTTAGTTAACGAGACTAAGGCTGCTAGAAACAAAGCGATCAGATCCAGAGTGAAAACATCGATTAAGAAGGTTGAGGCTGCTGTTACTGCCGGTGACAAGGCTGCTGCACAGGCATGTTTAACAAGCGCAATCGCTGAGATCGATAAGGCTGCTACTAAGGGAGTATATCATAAGAATACTGCTTCCAGAAAAGTATCCCGTATCTCTAAGGCTGTTAACGCAATGGCTTAATTTATAGACGACGATAATACAAATTCGGAATCCCGTTCAGCTTAACCCACTGGACGGGATTTTTTTGCTTATCAGAGGCGCCTCTGGTTTCCGGGACTTAAGAAAGGATTTCACATATTTTATCACATTCTTGCTCTAATTTTGAAACATATTGTTCATTTCAAAATATTGCATCACAAACGCGAACAAGATACGTTATTATAGTGAGTTGTATTTTGCAGCTCATCCCCCCAGGGGCGGAGGTTATCCTTCTCCTCCTCCGCCCTTTAAAAATGAACTTCACTTCTCACGGCGTTCTTCCCGCCTGCATATGATAAAAAAAGCGCATAAGGAAATTCCCCTTGACTGATCTTACTTATCATTATCCATTTACCAATCCCCCACTGCCATATGCTTATCAGGCGCTGGAGCCTTATATCGATGAAAAAACCATGAAGCTCCATCACGACCGCCATCTTCAGACTTACATTGATAATCTGAACAGGGCGCTGGCCGATGATTCCCGTTTTCACAGCTGGACACTGGAACAGCTTCTCTATAATATTGCCAGCCTTCCGGAGGCCATTCAGACAGCGGTTCGAAATAACGGCGGCGGAGTTTACAACCATCTGCTCTACTTTGCCGGCCTGGCCCCCGCATCGGGCACTCAAGGGCCATCCGGCGCTCTGTCCGATGCCATCCGCAGTGACTTCGGAAGCCCTGATGCCTTTTTCAAGAAGCTGAAGGAGGCCGCATTATCCGTTTTCGGTTCCGGATACGCCTGGCTGGTTGTCGCCGCAGACGGTTCCCTTATGATAACCACCACCGGGAATCAGGATACTCCGCTTCCACTGGGATTGTGTCCTGTCTTAAATATCGATGTCTGGGAGCACGCATACTATTTAAAGCACTATAACGTCAGAGCAGACTATATCGAAGATTTATTCCGCGTAATAAACTGGGAGCAGGCAGGCCGGCGTTATCTGGCATGTTTTCAGATGGAGTAACGTTTCGCGCCTGATATAACAAAGGAAGGAAGATCACCGTCACCAACGGTATCTTCCTTCCTTTTCATTCCGTACAGCCCTTCCTGCGATCCGTTTACACAGTCTTTTTCAAAACTGCCTTGTAATCAGCAGTTCAACCGCCATCCGGTCATTCAGCCGGCCGGTCTTCACCGCTTCTTCCGCTTCCACGCACTGCGTCACGCAGGAAAGGATCTGCTCCCTGGTAAATGTCTTCGCCTGAGGCATCATCTTGCCAGCCACAAACGGCGGCACCTTGATCCTGGAGGCGATTGACCCTTTGTCCATTCCCTTTGCCATCAGTTCCTTTACCTGCAGAATCTGATTAAACTGTCTGGCTATCAGAAACAGAATTCTCATGGGTGGTTCCTTGAGTGTCAGGAGGTCCTCATATAAATCCATGGCTTTTTTCGTCTGGCGGTTCACGATAGCCGTCACCATATCGAAAATCTTGTTGGTCACCCGAACCGTACAGACTGCCTCCACATCCTCATCCGTGATGATCTCACGGCCCAGAGTAAAGCTTACCAGCTTCTCCAGTTCCATCCGGATATTTTCCATGTCATCTCCGGTCATATTTAAGAAGAGTTCCATGGTTCGCCCGGTAATCTTCTTCCCCTCTCTGGCCAGAATCCCTCCTGCCCATCTGGAAAGCTGTGCAAAATCCTGTCTGGCCATCTCCGCCGCATAGCCGATTTCCTTCACCTTCTTAAACATGCGGCTGCGCTTGTCCACTTCAGATTCCACAAAAATCATGCAGGTCGTATCCGGCATCTGGGGTAAATAGGCGACAAGTTCGTCTGACGCTCCCTTGAAGAATCCACTGTCTTCCACCATGATCAGACGTTTTTCGGAGAAAAACGGCATCGTGTCTGCGAGGCTGATGAGCTCGTTCAAATCCAGCCCCTTTCCCTCGAAATAATTATAATTCATGGTATCATCGCCTGATATCGCGTTTTTCAGCTGATTTTTATAGCTGTTTTTTAAAAATGCTTCATCTCCGTACAGCAAATACACCGGTTTGAAGCTGTGATTTTTAATATCCTGAGTGAGATTCTGCATGATGTCTTCCCTTTCTGCCTGCTTTTCGTCACTGATACTATTATACTAATGGATTTTGAATGCGTCAACGAGCAAAAACGCCTTCCAGCGCACCATTTTCCCATCTGTTTTCAGCGTAACTGCTCCCCCTTTTGCCGTTTCATAGATCTTCACTCCCCGCTCATGGAAACGGTCCAGTACCTCCTGATGCGGATGTCCATAGGAATTCCTCTCCCCGTAGGAAATCACTGCCCACCTGACGCCCATCGCGTCTAAAAATTCCGCTCCGGAAGAAAAACGGGAACCGTGATGGGCGGTTTTCAGAATCTGAATCTCAGAAAGCACTCCTGTCCTTTCTGACAGGGCGTCCAGCAGCCGCAGCTCTCCGTCCCCGCTCATATCTCCCGTAAACAGAATATGGCAGTTTCCATAATCCACCTTCAGCACCTCCGATTCCTCATTCTTATCCGCGGGGATATCATGGATTCCCGGATAGAGGCACGTGATCCCAATCCCCTCCACAAGAAAGTGTTCTCCCGCTTCCAGGAAGGCCACCCGGGTCCCCCGCGCCCTTGCCAGCTCAGCGAGATCAGACAGCGCCTCATCCTCCTGTCCCTGACAGGGAAGAAGCAGATTGCGCACTTCTATTTCTTCACAGGACTCCAGTAAGTAGCGGATGCCGCTTATATGGTCCAGATCGCCATGACTGACAAAGGCATACTCAATCACCGATACACCGCAGCTCTTCAGACACGGCTCCAGACGATACTCTCCCAGCTTCTTCTCTGAGGTGCTGCCTCCGTCGATTAAAACTGCGCTGCGGCCGGAACGAAGCAGGATCCCGTCCCCCTGTCCCACATCCAGAAACAGAACCTCCATTCCGTCCACGGGGCGCGGCATCAGTATACAGGGGAGCAGGATGCAGATCAAAAAAAATACAGCGGTTCTAATCCATCTGTTTCCGTCTGCTCTGCGGTTCTTCCTCCCCGTCTCTCCGGATGCGCTTTTCCCTCCTGCTCTCCTCATCGCAGCCAGTATGGCCGCCAGCACCGTATAATAGACAATCACAGCCGCTGCCTCCGGTCTTCCCATCACCAGCGTATGATACGGAAGGCGTTCCGCACCATGGCAGAGCCACTCGTAAAACCGCAGGATGCAGTGGCCTGCCCCCGCTGCCACAGCTCCCGCTTCACCGGAAATCCCTCCAAACAGAGCCGCTCCGATCCCGGAGCAGACGACACCTCCCATCAGAGGAATCACCAGCAGATTCAGAAAAATCCCATAGACAGGCAGCTGAAAGAAATCCCACAGGATGACCGGAAGAGTCACCAGCTGGATCGCAGCGCTCACCGACAGCGCCCCCAGAGCGCCCCGTTTCTTTCCCAGATAATTTTGAATCACCGGAAGGACGCTGCCCACGGCAAAGACCGCGCCGAACGACATCTGAACGCCTCCCTGCGTCAGAAGTTCAGGCGTCTCCCATGCCAGAAGCAGTAGCGCCAGGGACAGCGCAGACAGAAGATCGTAAGTCCGTCCCAGATATGAGGCCAGGAATCCGGTCCCCATCATGATGACAGCCCGGGTCACGGAGGGCGATCCACCCGTCATCGCACCGTAACAGAAGATAAACCCAGCCCCGGCCAGTCCGGCCCCTTTATACCCCAGTCCGGCTTTGCGAAGCAGCCTGTAGACGCCCATTCCGATCAGTGAAAGATGAAGCCCGCTGATGGCCAGCAGATGGGCGATCCCGTTCTTCTGGTATAAATCCTTTTTCTCACTGTCCAGCGCCTTCTTATCCCCGAGAACTGCGGCCAAAAAGATCCCCGCGTCTTCTTCCGGCACGGATCTTTTGATATTCTGCTTCGCCTTTTCCCGAATTCTCCGCAGACATTCCGGAATCGGAGAGACGTCACCGCCGGAACGCTCCACCTCTTCCCCGTACAGGCGGCAGTCCACCCCCTCCCCCCGGTAATAGTTCCTGGAATCGAATTCACCCGGGTTCCTGGCGCGGGCAAACAGCGCCAGCTGTCCTCTTACCGTAACTTTGCTGCCAGCCTTGAACTCCCGGGCCTCCGGCATCTCTCCGTCGCCGTCCGTCTTCCACGATACCAGAACGCGTGGAATCTGCCGCCCTCCGCTCACAGACCGGTCCCCTCCGGCTAAAGCGGCTTCCTTCCTCTCTCCTGCCGCAGGCCGCACATCATTTCCCTCCAGCGTGAGCTGTACCGTTCCCTCTGCCTCTTCCACCGCACCCACGTGCCCTGTCAGTTCCACATAAGTCCCGGCCAGCTCCCCGCACAGCCGGTCGCGCGCCTCCCACTCCTGTTTCGTATATCCGGCTCTCGCCATCCCAATCAGCATAAAAAGGAGGAACACAGACAGCCACACGGCGCCTCTGCTCCTCCTTTCACATGAAAATCCATGCTCCGATCCGTTGCGGAATCCATTCCAGACCCCAAACAGGCATGCACTGCCTGCTCCCGCCGCCAGAAGCGCCGGGACCATGAGCCCTGATGTCAGAGAAAGCAGAACGACGGTCTCTCCAAGTACGAATCCCCCTGCTGTCAGACATAATGGACGTTTGATAAATTGTTTCCTCCTCGTTATGAGCACTTACGGCTGTTTACTGCGGATTCTCTTCATTCTCCGCATTGTAATCCAAATTTCGTTCAAACAGCTGGTTTAAGGAGATGGAATCCCGGAACATCACATCCTGGGAACCATTGACCGCGATCTGCACCTTATTGACAGAGGAAACGGCAGCCAGTGAATTCACAATGGAATAGACCGGTATGTACTCCTTGACATCCAGCGAATTGTTTAAAAATGACGCATCAAAATTCAGGTAGCAGACGTTTTCATTGACCGACACATTCAGAAGCTTCGTATCCTTCGGAAGCGTCGCGTTAATTCCCGGCCTGTCAGGCCCGGCAATCAGCTGTTCCACTACCAGCTTTTCCAGTGAAGTGGTCACGTTATGCACCACCTCCCGCTGCTCCTTCACCAGCTTTTCTCCGGTGCTGTCTGCAAAATACAGGGTCAGCTCCGTCTTTTCAAATGCATTGACATTGCTGATATTATCGATAAAATCGGCCCCGGTCATCGCGCCTACCGGTACGCCGGTGCTGTCCATCAAAGGCTGCTCCGCCGTATAGATGGCCACATAGTCCACGCCCTCCGCCTGGGTCAGCGTCCGCACGAGCGCAGCTCTGCATAAAATCTCCCTCGTCGGGTTCATCATGGCATAGTTGTTGTCAAAATAGAGATAGAGTACCGTGTCCTCCAGCTTGTACCGTTCAAATCCCACTTTATCCGGTACCGCCGACTGGCGGTCCAGATCCTTCGGCACATTCCTAAGCTGTTCCATAAGCTGTGTGATCTTCCAGTCCGTCTCCGTGGCCGTTCCATCCGCAGGCATCTGCGGCATCGTATAGTCCTGCGGCTCCAGCCGCGTCATGGAGGAATTCATATAATAGATCTGGTACACGCCCTCCGTGTCCCCGCCGTCCCCGCTTCTTCTCTGACAGCCCGCCAGACCGGCCAGAAGTACCAGGAGGAGCAGACTGTATATCCATCGTTTCATAAATTCGTCCTCCTGTTTCTATGGAATATAGGTGAGCGGAATTCTCACCGTAAATGTGGTCCCCTCGCCCTCTTTGCTGGAAAGCCTGATCGCGCCCTGGTGCATCAGAATAATATTCTTTGTAATGGCAAGCCCCAGACCGGTACCGCCCGTTTCCCGGGAACGCGCCTTGTCCACACGGTAAAATCTTTCAAATATATGCTCCTGAAATTCTTCCGATATGCCTATTCCGGAATCTGCCACCTTGACGTAGAAAAACTTATGATCCGCATCGAGCGTGACACGCACCCAGCCGCCTTCCACGTTATATTTAATCGCATTTTCCACCAGATTGTTGAGCGCCAGGGACAGCTTTACCTCATCGACATCCGCCGTCACCTCCCGGATGCTTTCAAAGGTCAGCTCCACATTGCGTTTCCCGGCAATGGGGCGGAGCCTCTTTAAAATCAGCTCCAGAAGGCCGTTTACATTCACCTGGGCGATGTTTAACTCCGTTCCTGCCGTCTTGTCCATGCGAACCAGAGCCAGCAGGTCATCGATGATCTTGCTCTCCCGGTCAATCTCGTCCGAGATATCCGTCATAAATTCCCGGTACAGCTCCACCGGCACGTCATCCATGCTCATCAGGGAATCCGCAAGAACGCGGATCGAGGTAATGGGCGTTTTCAGCTCATGAGACACATTCGATACGAATTCTTCCCTCGACTGGTCTACCGCCTTCAGCTTTTTCAGCGTCTTGCTGATAGATTCCGTGATCTGCCGCGTCTCCGTATAGGCGTTGGAAGAGAGTTCCTCATCCAGATTGCCTTCCTCCACCCGTTTCAGCTTCCACTGCAGTTCCTTGAACGGATTCATCAGAAACTTGACGAGAAGCACGACGATAATCGCCAGCATGGAAAAGATCATCAGGTGCAGGAAGCTTCCCTTCTCCGACACAGAAGACAGCCTGGTCAGCAGATCTTCGGTGGACGCCGTCACAATCATGACGCCGTCGATGACCTTGTCTTCACTGTTGGAATAAACCGGGATCGTCAGCGCCGCGTAATTTTTGTCTGAATTATACTTGCTGCTGTTTTCTCCGTTGAAGCACCGGATTACCTCCTCCGATACGTTCAGCTTGCCCAGCGACAGTGAAAAGGTATCAGAGACAATCCTGAAATTCTTATTGACGATGACGATCCTGCCGTTGAACATGTCTGCTTTCACGGACATCTCATTGTCCAGCAGCGTATCCCTGGGCTCATTCACCAGGTAGCCGCCCCGCGTCATCTTATTGCTCAGAATCGAGCACTGGTTCTGAATATCCTGAATCCGCGCATCGATCTGGTTCTGCCGGTAGGTACCCAGCATGATCTTGTTCTGAATCATCATGGGAGCCAGACCGATGATCAGGAAAAACAGGATCAGCACCAGTCTTAAGCTTACGGTGTGTTTCAGTTTAATCGGTTTCACCTGGAAGAACATCTTAACCACACCTCCCGGTCCGTTTTGCTCATAGAGACAGCTTCTTCGTACAGGCAACTGCCAGCGCCCCCGGCCCGATGTGGCAGGACACGCTTAAGGATAAGTGATCCACATAGATATCGCCGGCCTTCGGAAACAGCTCCATCAGCTCCTTCTTAAATTCTAAAGCTGCCGTCTCATTATCCGTGTGAGCCACAGCCATGTGGACACCGGCTCCTTCCGGATCGGAAAAACGCTCCTCCAGATCCTTCTTTACCGCCGTAATCATCATACTTTTCGCCTGCTTCATGGTTCTCGCCTTGGCAAACGCATCCAGTTTTTCCCCCTGAATCGTGAGAACCGGCTTAATCTTCAAAAATGTTCCTAACAGTGCCGCAGCCGGCGTAATCCTGCCGCCCTTTTTCAAATATTCCAGGGTGTCCACAGTAATGTAAATGGTGGAATCGAGGGCCGTCTCCTCCAGCACCCGCTTGATCTCTTCCGCACTCATGCCCTGATCTGCCATGGCCTTGGCCTCGAGAACGGACTGCCGCTGTGTAACGGAAATCCTCTGATTATTGACCACCAGCACCTTTCCGCCAAAATCAGCGGCCAGCGCGTGGGCGGTCTCACAGGAACTGCTTAAACCGCTGGACATGGGGATATGAATCACCGCATCGTGATCCTTTAAGAGCCCGTTCCACAACTCAATCAGAGACGCGGGAGACGGCTGCGATGTGGAGATTTCCGCTCCTTCCGCCAGTTTCTCGTAAAATGACTTCTGCGTCAGACTGATGTCTTCAAAATACGTCTCTCCCGCCATCATAAACGGCATCGGAACCACATAAATTCCCGCTTCTCTTCCCTGCTCCTGCGTAATTCCGCTGTTACTGTCCGTAACAATCGCTACTCTCATCTGCTATTCTCCTTCATTTCCATCTTGCTTTCCTGCTCCGCCTCGCCTGCCGAGGTGTACAGCTGGTAATAGATTCCCTGTTTCTCAATCAGTTCCTCATGATTTCCTTCTTCTATAATATTACTTCCGGACAGGACAAGAATTCTGTCCGCATTCCGGATGGTTGTCAGTCTGTGCGCAATCGTAAGGGTTGTCCGGCCTGACGCCAGACGTTCCAGAGACTGCGATACCAGATGCTCGCTCTCATTATCCAGGGCAGAAGTCGCCTCATCCAGAATGAGGACAGGCGGATTCTTTAAAAATACCCTTGCTATGCTGATCCGCTGCTTCTGGCCGCCGGAGAGCTTCACACCGCGTTCGCCCACATACGTGTCGTAGCCGTCCTTCAGGCCCATAATAAATTCATGGGCCCCCGCCATCTTCGCCGCCTCAAGGACCTCTTCCCTGGTGGCGCCGGGATGACCGTATTCAATGTTCTCATAAACCGTGCCCGAGAACAAATAAACATCCTGCTGCACCACACCCACGCTTCCGCGAAGACTCTGCAGCGTTACATTCCTGATATCCTGCCCATCCAGAAGGATCCGTCCCTCGGTAGGATCGTAAAAACGTGGAATCAGATTACACAGGGTTGTCTTTCCGCCGCCAGACGGCCCCACCAGGGCAACCTTCTCCCCCGGTCTGATCTTTAAATCAATGCCGGAAAGGACAGGATTATGGTCATCCGGATATTCGAAGGATACATGCTCGAACGTAATGCTTCCATGTACATCCCGCAGGGGAACCGCCCCCTCCTCGTCAAAAATATCCACAGACGCGTCCATCAGCTCCGTAAAGCGCTCGATTCCCGTCATTCCTCTCTGGAACTGCTCCGCAAATTCGATAATTCTGCGGATTGTCGCCAGAAGCGTAGTCACATACATGGTATAGGCCACTAAATCTCCGGGATCGATAAGCCCTTTAATCATAAAAATACCGCCCGCAACGATAACAACCACATACATCAGTCCGTCAAACATGCGGATCGTATTCTGGAATGCCGCCATATACTTATAGGTCTGGCGCTTGATATTTAAAAATTCCTGATTATCCCTGTTGAATTTCTCAATCTCGACGCCCTCATTGGCAAAGGCGCGTACCACCTTGTTGCCGAGCAGGCTGTCCTCGATCCTGGCGTTCAGTTCACCGATATGGTTGCGCTGCTTCTTGAACGCCCTCTTTACCTGAATGTTAAAGTACGAGCAGGAGACTGCCATCACAGGGATGAACACAAAGATAATCACTGTCAGCGGAAGGTTGATCCCCGCCAGAATGACAAAGGACACTGCAGTCTTCAAAAAGGCGATAAAAAACTCTTCCGGGCAATGGTGGGCAAACTCCGTCACATCGAATAAATCGCTGGTGATCCTGGACATAATCTGTCCCACCTTCGTATTATTGAAGTAATTATCGGACAGCTTCTGCAGATGTTCAAACGCATCCTGGCGCATATCCGTCTCAATGGCCGCCCCCATCACATGACCGGTGTACGCCATGTAGAAGCTGGCCAGACCGTCGACAATCCTGAGGGCGAAGTAGAGCACTCCGATTCCCACGATCGTCTGAACGGTCAGTGAGGCCAGATCCTTCAGGCCCTGATTGGTGATATAGCGCAGAATCAGGGGCAGTACCAGCTCGCAGACCGTGGTCAGCGAGGCGCACAGCAGATCAAACACCATAATCCGAACGTATTTCTTATAATAAGGAACGAACCGTTTTAAGAGCGCTCCCGTTTTCATCTCTTTCTGTTCCATAAACTCCTCTATTCTGATCCTGTAATTCTCTATTCCGATATTGTAATCCTTTTTACCAGATCAAGAGCCCACTCCGTCTCACCGGGCTTCCTGCAGGTTATATTGATATTCGTCCTCTGTTCTTTGTAGAGAACCTGGGCGGACATATTGTAAAGCACCTCTCCGTCCTTCTCCTCCGGCGCGTAGAAGACAGCCTTACCCTTGCCTTTATCTGCATCAAACAGAAACTCCTGCTCCGGCGTCCCCTGTTCGAACCATGCTTTTTTAAATCTGGAAGTGCCGCCTGTTCCCAGGACTACCGCATAAATATAGAGGTCATGACCTCCGTATCCCACACCGTCGTAGTAGTGGTCCATGCCGTTGCGGCAGTTTTCATCGAACAGGAAGGACCCGGGCAGGCAGAATTTCATATTGCCCAGCTTCCGGTAAATGAGCTGTCTTCTGCAGCCCACAAACAGCTCGCCCGAGAGCGGGTCCACATGGCTCACATCCACCGGTTCATGCTCCGCCAGACGGCATATCTCCAGATACTCTTTCACGGGAAACTGCAGGCCGGAATCCATGGAAAGCGCCTTCTCCAGACAGTATATAATCCCGTCATTCACCTTCCTGTCTGCCTCGCTCCGGCTGGATGGCATAAAAAAACAGCTCTGATTTAAAAGCACCAGTGCGCAGTTTCTGTAGTAAACAGCATCCTTTTCAATCTCACTCCAAATAAAAAAATCCCTGGCAAATGCCATGCTCAGTCCGGAGTTCACGACCCCGCGGATTTCCGTAAACGAAAAAGGACGGATATGTGTGATCAGCTTTCCCTCCTGTTTTTCCGGTATATAGTAGCTGGATGGCCAGCAGAATGTATATTCCGGCCCATTCTCCCAATCGGAAACCAGCTTCATCAGATCCATAAACCACTGATAGAAATACTTTCTCCGCATGGTCAGAAAATCCCGTTTCCAGTAATAGCCCGTCTTATCGTCAACCTTTAATTTTAATTTTCCCCGCCCGGCCAGCTGCTCTAAGAATTCGATGACAGCCACATGAAAGCCGGGCCCCACGATGTTGGTCTGGGACTCCCCCCGCAGGATCCGTTTATCCCAGTGGAACCATATATAGCCCTCTGGACAAAACCTGCAAAGCAGACATCCGGATAGAGACTCGCATGTATATCCCTGCTCTCCGGCCAGTTCCTTAATCATCGTCTCCGCGGCCTCCGGCGTCCATTCACGGCTGCCGGTCAGCCGGTTCTTTGGCCTTAATGCAAACCTGATCCTAATACTCATCTGAAACCCTTCCTAATATGTCTTTCTCTATTCTATCGTATTTTGCTCAGAAAGGGAAGTATAAAACGACCTTACTTTTTTCTATTTGCAAATCTTCATAGACGAACAGAGGATTAAGAGGTATAATTTAACTATATTACCATATGCAAAGGAGAACGTCATGCCATACTGTCCCAAATGTGACATGGAATTTATCAAAGGAGTTACCGTCTGTTCCGACTGCGGCGGCCCTCTGTTCGAGTCAAAGGAGGAGGCCCTCGCCGTGCAGAACACATCGCAGCCCGGTGAACCGGACGCTCTGCCGCCGGAGTACCTAAAAGAAGAGGCCTCCGCAGAAGAATCCGGAGAGCTTCCCAGGCAGGAAAAACCGGCGCGTCCCCCCGCTGCCTACGTGAAAAAATCCCAGAAATACGAAGACCGCAAATCCAGCGCCTCCGCATTTTTACTGGTAGGAGGAGCTATCACCATCTTTGCGCTTCTGTGCTGGGCAGGCATTTTCGACATGCCGATGACAGGCTTTTCCAAATACCTGATTCAGGGAACGCTGACCGTTATGGGAATCGGCTGTCTGATCATCGCCGTCATGACATTCCGCTCTGCAAAAGCCATGGCCGGCGACATTGAGGCGGAGGAAAAGCAGACGGAGGAACTGATCTCCTGGTTTCTTTCCGCCTACCGGAGAGAGGACATTGACGGACGGCTCGATGCCGACTTTTCTGACTTAAGCGAGGATGAGAGGAATCTAAAGCGGTTCGAGCTGATTTCTGATCTCCTGGTTACCTCAAAAGACCTTCCGGACCAGGCTTATGTGGATGCACTGTGTGAAGAGATCTATTCCAAACTGTTTGATGAGTAATAGGCACGGCTCCACACCCAAAGCCGCGAAAAAACCATGTGCGCGGTTATAAAAGAGGCCGCCGCCTGCAGAGATTGCCTGCAGACGGCGGCCCTTTTATACTGATTTATTCCTTTGTCAGGCTGCCCTTCTTGGAACGTGTCCTGCTGTAAAGCACCAGCAGGATGGTACCGATGACGCCTGAGGAAATCGCATTGCTGATGGCAGCTACGACGCCCTGTGTAAATACCAGGTTTGCCGGCTCCGCATAGATCAGGATGTCCAGAATCGGAGCAACAATAATCCATGCAATGGCATTGCCAATGATCTGGTAAACGTTGAAAAGAATGATATCCTTCTTGCCAAACTCACCGTCTTCCACATGAAGCTTCGGATATACAAGACCGATTATAAAGCAGGAAAGGCCGCTGGCAACCACCCAGCTCCACCATGCAGAACCGTACTGAATGGAGTCGGACAGCGCATGTCCGATGAATGCAATCAGCCCGCCCGCGATCGGCCCGAACAGAGCGGCGAAAAATGCGCCGATGCCGTATGCGGTCTGGATGTCGGTTTCCGGAATTCCGGTCGGAATCTTCACATACATAAACAGCAGAGTGAATAAAGCCGCGCCAAGTCCCGTTGCAACGATGGTCTTTGTTTTGAACTCAAATAACTTTTTCATGATTACCCTCCTTTGGTTGGTAGATTACGAGTTAAGACTACTCAAATTCCCATAATTTGTCAAGCTATTTTGTAAACTCAACCGTCCATTCCGGTCCGTAACCCAGACCGTACTTCTCACAGAAGCTTCCCTGGCTGACGGCCAGAGACACCTTCATGAGCTCATTATTATAAATCATCGGATCGCCCTTTAAAGCGAAACCAAAGCTCTGGTGGAATAATACCTTCTGCTGGAAAGCAACCTCTCCTTCATGCTTCACTGTCACGTTCACGTAGTCACCATAGGCAAATCCCGCGCGGTTAAAGTCTTCCAGCTGGATGTTCGTCCATAAGTTCCCAAAGTTGGGATCGTTGATCTCGAATACGCCGCAAGCCTTTCCTTCGGTAATCTCCGGCTCCAGGATCGGGTGCTCCACGATCTCCTCCACCGGGTATTCCGGACCTACCCCCTCGAAATCGATGATTCCGCTGGCCAGACGGGCAGCCGTATATCCAAATAAGTCGCGGCCGTGGAAGATGGCGACGCCTTCCGTTCCTTTTCCTCTCAGACGGTTGACCGTCTCGTCGATCTCACGCACCGCCTCGATCCCGATCATCTTCTTCACATGCGTCAAAGAACCATTATCCGGGGTTACGATATAGTAACCGTCAACAGTCTTTGCCACACAGGCACGGCGCCTGGTTCCTACTCCCGGATCAACAACAGACACGTATACGGTTCCTTCCGGCCAGAACTGAAGGCTCTGATACAAACGGTAGCTGGCGCTCCAGGTGTCAAACTGCGGAAGCTCATGCGTGCCATCCATGATCTCCAGTTCCCGGTCCACACACTTTACGACCCCATACATGGAGCTGACTGCGCCTTCTTTGTAAGTAAAATCGGTCTGAAATACTAAAATTGGTTTCATAGCTTTTCTCCTTTATTATAATAAATTTTAAATGAACGGGTTATAGAACCTGGAGCCTCCGTTGACAAAAAACGTCATGCACAGAGAGCCCAGGAAAATCACAAGCGCCACCGCCATCGCACACCAGTCCCCGGTCTTTAACGGCTTTGCCACATACCACGTACGCTTTTTCTTCTTGCCAAAGCCGCGTAAGTCCATGGCATTGCTGATCAGTTCAATCCGGTCCAACGTGGAAAATATCAGGGGCACGCAGATGTTCATCACATTCTTCACTCTCGTCCCCAGCTTCTCCTTCTTCGATAAATCCAGCCCTCTGCTCTGCTGTGCCAGCGCGATATCCTGGTAATTCCGGATGGTGTCGGGGAAATACCGGAGCGTTAAGGACAGCGCGTAGGCCGCCTTGTAATTACAGCCCACACGGTTAATGGAAGCCGCAAACTCGCTGGGATTGGTGGTCAGCAGGAAGATCATTCCCAGAGGGACCACGGAAGCGTATTTCGTCACCTTCGTCACCTGATAGAGCAGCTGCTCTTCCGTTACAATATAGCGGCTGTTAATCCGAAACAGTTCGTGAGACGTACCGTATATTTCCGTACCATACTGCGGGCTGAAGATATAGGTCAGCACGAAGTTGACAGAAAGAAAGATGACCACGTATATCGTCATCAGCCTGATCTGCTTAAACTGCAGGCCCGACATGGCGAAAAAGATGACGGACAGTACCATGACAAACAGGATATAGCGGATATCGTAGGAAAACATGACCGCAAAGGTCAAACCGATGAAACATACCAGCTTGGTAAGTCCCGATAAATTAAAGATAAAATTATCCCGGTCTATGTAGTCGAACAATTTGCTTTTCATACGTGGCGAAGCCCCCTTTCGTAATCGATGAAGTTCTGAACAAAGCCCTCCGGATCCTCTACTCCGCATTCCACAGCCAGCTCATAGAGGGAGGTAATCTTTAAATTCGCCCTCTCCGTTATCGATTCGTTGGTCAGAATCTCCGCTGAGGTAGCGTCCCCGATCTTCTCCCCGTCAGCAATGACTATGGCGTGAGGCGTATACTCCAGCATCAGATGCATGTCGTGGGTGATCATAATGATGGTGACCCCCTCGCTGTTTAAGCTCTTTAAAAACTCCATGATCTCCGTATAGTGGTGGAAATCCTGCCCGGCCGTAGGCTCATCCAGAATCAGAATCTTCGGATCCAGAACCAGGGCGGAGGCGATGGTAACGCGCTTCTTCTGGCCAAAGCTCAGCGCGGAGATAGGCCACTTTTTAAACGGAGCCAGGCCGCAGATCTTTAACGCCTTTTCCACACGTTTATCGATCTCCGCCTCATCCACACCGCGAATCCTCAGTCCCAGCGCCACTTCATCGTAGATCATGGGCTTACAGATCATCTGGTTGGGGTTCTGCATGACGAAACCGATCATCCGGGAACGCTCTTTGATCGTTTTTCCCTTTAAATCCTCCCCTTCATACAGAAGACGCCCCTCATCCTCCGTAACAAATCCGCAGATGACCTTGGCCAGGGTGCTCTTTCCCGCGCCGTTGGTGCCTACGATGCTGACCATCTCCCCTTCCCGGATATGGAAGCTTAAATCCTTTAAGATTCTGCGCTTCTTCGTATACTGGAAGCTTACATGCTCCGCCGTCAGAATGTCCGGCCTGTCGTTGACCTCCCGGTCCGGTACGCGGCTCAAGGCCCATTTCTGTACTGCCTCCTTTACCATCTCTATACGTAGCGTTTCCATACGGCCCGGTCGCATCTCCGGCGTCACACTGACTCCCGCGTATTTCAGCGCCGTGGCATAGAGGGGTTCACGGATTCCCATTCCCGGAAGGATATCCGCCGCGATCAGCTCGTCCGGCGTCATATCTGCTGCAATCCTTCCATCATTGACCACCACGATCCGGTCTACATCACGGTAAAGCACATCCTCCAGACGGTGCTCGATAATCACCACCGTCTTTCCCAGTTCCTTCCACACATGGTCAATCAGATCGATAGCCGTCTTACCCGTGGCCGGGTCCAAATTGGCCAGCGGCTCGTCAAACAGCAGGATATCCACGTCATCCACCATAACTCCTGCGAAGGATACTCGCTGCTTCTGTCCTCCGGACAGCTCAAAGGGAGAAGATTTTAAAAGCTTACCCATGTCCACCATGTCCGCCACTCTCTGGACGGTTTCCTTCATCGTTCCCTGGTCCACACAGTCGTTTTCCAGGGCAAACGCGATATCCTCGCCCACCGTCAGCCCGATGAACTGGCCATCCGCGTCCTGAAGCACGGTTCCCACCATTTTCGACAGTTCGAAGATGTTCATCTCCCTCGTCTCCCTGCCGTTAATTTTAAGGCTTCCTTCAATCTCTCCCTTATAGGCAAAAGGGATCAGACCGTTTAAACAGTTTCCCAGGGTGCTCTTACCGCTTCCGCTGGGGCCGACAATGAGAACCTTTTCCCCTTCATAGATCGTCAAATTAATGTCATGAAGGGTCGGTTCCGCCTGGCTGAAATAGTGAAACTGGAATGAATTGAACTGAATCATTGGTTTCTTATTCGTATCCATGTATGCCTCCTTGTTTACCGGTTATGCCTGCAGCTGACAGTCAACCTGATATTTGTCAGGAATGAAATAATATTTAATCCGGGCGGCGGGTGAAAAATCCGGCCCGTATAAAATCTGTTCCATATGAAGAAGCACGGTTCCCTCCGGGATATTCATATAGGAGATCACCTGTTCGTCAGCGGCCACCACCTGAATCGTCATGTGGGCTTTCACCGCCTTCTGATAAATCATACTGTCCATAAAATGAAGAAGCTGTTCCTCGTCCGGTTCCTTTCCGTCTATGCCGCTTCCCGTGATCAGCTCCATGGGAATCTGCAGAAAGGACTGGCCGATGGGCCCTTCCTCGCCCCAGTATACGTTATTGCTCGCAAGAACCTCTTCCCCGTTTTTAAGCTGTAATTTCTGTTTTGCGATATTGGTCGGAAGCCCGATATTGTAATCCATGGTCACCCGGCTCACCGGTTCCTTGGCACACTCCCTTAAAAAGTTATACAGGTTCTTCTTTTCCCTTCTGCGGCAGTCGTAAGATACGAAGGTTCCCTTCCCCTGCCGTTTATAGATAAATCCATCCTGCGCCAGGATAGTGAGTGCCTGTCTCAGCGTATTGCGGCTCACCTTATAGGCGGCTGCCAGCACATTTTCACTGGGAAGAAGGCTGTCCTTCTCGTATACGCCATCCATCAGATCCTGAAACAGCCGGTTATAGACGGGAATGTAGGACGGCAGCCTGCTCTTTCCCTCTTCCGCCTTCCGGGGAGTCAGCGTTCCCCAGGCTCCTGCCTTTATAAAACCGATATGTACAAATAAATTATGCTCTGACTCTCTGTCGCAGAAAAGACACGGTTTCTTCCCCTCTGCCAGAATGTCACGGCTGATCCGGCTGACCAGCATCGCCTCATAATTCTTTCCCCGCTCCGTTTCCTTCACAGCCGCCCCGCCCAGCATCACGGTAAACGGACTCTGCGCCGCACTGTTTACATGGGCAATGATCTCCCCGTTCCGTTCCAGATAGAGATGGGTCCCGTCTCCGCTCTTCAGCCGGTCCGCGATCATCTCTTTGGAAGTATAAAGCGCCCGGATCTCCGGGATCGTCATGAGAAAACCATGAATCTTATCCTCATCTCCCGGCACGCCCTTTTTCATGGTCACGCCCTCCGGCAGTCCGTTCTCATCGATGAGGTGCGTTCCCTCCTCCAGAAGATAGAGATTCTTCTCCGCCAGCTCATATCCCGGAAGCCACCGGCCGGCCGCCTTCGTCAGCTCCGCCTTTCCCATGACCACATCCGGCTTCCAGTCTTCGGTGAGTGTTTTTAAAAACTCCCCGTCGATGCCTTTTGCATCTCCTGCCACGATTAAGTTTCCGTAAAATTTCAGATAAACATGAGTAATTCTCTCTTCCTCCAGTCCTGCATACACAGTCTGAAACTCCTGATCGAACCCGTAATTCCTGATATCCGCAAGCAGAAACGTGTGATAGACCGCATCTTTCTCCAAAAAATCCAGCAGTCTGCTCTCATCTTCCCCGGTACATCTCTTAACCATAAGCACCTCCCGTTCAACTTGTTCAACAAGTTAAGTTTAGTACAGAGAACCCCTTCTGTCAACATATTTCTACAAAGTTTAAGGAGGAATCCTTTTGTTTTTTGTTCAGTCTTTCGGACGGTACTTCGATTCTTGTATTTAAGGAACATATGGCCTATAATGAAAGCAATAAAAAAAGGAAGGTAACTGTCATGTCATACAATCACCACACAAAGAAAACCATGAAAGCCGCCGTCTACGAAGGCAATGGAATCCTGCGGTTCGAAGAACGGCCGGTTCCTCACATCATCAGCCCCAAAGACGCCATCGTAAGGGTTACGCTCACAACCATCTGTTCCAGTGATATCCATATTCTTCACGGGGCGGTTCCAAGAGCCGTTCCCGGCACCATTCTCGGTCATGAATTTGTGGGAGTCGTGGAGGAAGCCGGAAGTGAGGTGACACGGGTAAAACCGGGAGACAGAGTGGCTGTCAATGTGGAGACCTTTTGCGGAGAATGCTTTTACTGCCGGCGCGGTTACGTCAATAACTGCACCGATGAGCACGGAGGCTGGGCTCTCGGCTGCCGCATCGACGGGGGACAGGCCGAATACGTCCGCATTCCGTTTGCAGACAACGGCCTCACGCCGATTCCCGATTCTGTGACCGATGAATCGGCACTTTTTACGGGAGACATACTCTCCACAGGCTACTGGGGCGCCGGACTGGCGGACATTAAGGAGGGGGATTCGGTAGCCGTTATCGGGGCCGGCCCTACCGGCTTATGCACCATGATGTGCGCCCGCCTCTATCATCCGGGGAAGCTGATTGCCATCGATACCTCTGAGGAGCGGCTGGATCTGGCCAGGAGCCGCGGTCTCGCCGATTACACCTTAAATCCAAGCAGTGGTCCCATACTGGAAAGAGTGCTGGAGCTCACCTCCGGCCGGGGCGCTGACTCCGTTTTGGAGGTCGCCGGAGGAGAGAATACCTTCCGGACCGCCTGGCAGATTGCCCGTCCAAACGCGGTTGTCTGTGTCGTCGCCCTCTATGAGGAACCGCAGATCCTCCCTCTGCCTGACATGTACGGGAAAAATCTGATCTTTAAGACCGGAGGCGTCGACGCCAATTCCTGCGGTGAAATTATGAAGCTGATCGATGAAGGCAGGCTGGATACCAGCTGTCTTATCACCCACCGGACGGATCTGGCACATATTATGGAGGCTTACGAGGTGTTTGAAAAGCAGGCTGACCACGTCATCAAATACGCAGTCACCGTCTAAACCGGTATCGTAAAGCGAAAAAACGGCTGCACGCACGCTCCTTCTTCCGGAGCGGCGGACAGCCGTTTCCTTATTCCGTCACTGAATCAAGTTCAGTTTTAATCTTCATATATAATCTTAGGCGCCTTACGCATCGTAATCTGCCACTTATTCCCTGTCCCGATGTTATATGCCTTTGCAAAGCTTCCCTGATTGATGGCAACCGCCATACAGTCCAGACTGTTCACATAGATGAGAGGCTCGCCTACATAAACGTCGGCAAAGCTCTTTGCATAAACCAGAATGTTCTTATACAGGGTTCTCGTCTCATTCTCGATGCTGATTTCCACACGCTGGCCGTGCTTCACACCAAGCTTTAAAAACAGTTCTCTGGAGATATTGGTCCACAGACTTCCAAATCTGACGTCGAGCACGTCGATCGTACCGCTCACTCTGTCGCCGTTATAAGCCGCTTCCACCACCGGAAGCTCGATCACACTCTCCACATCCACGGAAGGGCCTGCTCCCTCGAAGGTGATGACGCCGGCAGCCAGTCTTGCCCCGGTATACGCGTAAATATCACGGCCATGGAAGGTGTAGCTCTCTCCCGATCCCGGCAGACGGTTCACATTCTCATCGATCACTCTCGCTTCCGTGATTCCGCACATCCGCTTCACATGGGTCAGAGTCCCATTGTCAGGAGTCACTATGTACTGCCCCGTGGTGGTCTTCGCCACGATGCTCCGCCTCGTGGATCCCACTCCCGGATCAACGACGCTGACGAATACAGAGCCTTCCGGCCAGTAGTTCACCGTCTGTATCAGCCGGTAGGATGCTTCCCAGATATCATACTGGGGAATCTCATGTGTCAAATCCGTAATACGAAGTTCCGGGTCTACCCCATAGGATACTCCATACATTGCGCAGACAGCTCCGTCCGCAGTGCCAAAATCTGTTTGAATAATAAGTGGTTTTCTCATATTCATCTTTCCTTTAGTGCTAAGGGAGTTGTTTAGAAACCCTTGCATATTCAGTATAGATTTCTTTTGCGCACTTGTCAAGCAGGCTGTTTCCCATTACAGCACCAGAGACGGAGCGTTGTATACGCGGGCCGCCATCTCAGAATCCAGCATATACAGCCCCTTCGGATCGTGTCCAAAAAGCTCGAACCGCTTCACCAGATTATCGGCGTTCTTCTCTTCTTCCCCCTGCTCCTTCACAAACCAGTCGAGAAACTGCATGGTGCGGAAATCCTTTACAGAGTACGCCGCATCATAGATCGCATGGATCAGCCCGGTCACATAGATCTCATGCTCCAGCCCGGCCTTCAGCGGACCGCCAAAATCCTCAAACTGCTTATCCGGTTTATCGATCGCCTCAAGAGTCACCTTCCCGCTGTTATTCTGCAGATACTGCATGAACAGCATCGCATGGTCTCTCTCCTCCTGTGCCTGCACCTGATACCAGTTCGCAAATCCGTTCAGCTCTGCCTCGCGGTAGTAATTTGCAAAATCGAGATACAGATACGCCGAGTAAAATTCCTTATTCACCTGCACGTTAATGAGTTCTGCAACTTTTTTGTCCAACATGGCAATTCCCCTTTCCCTTGTTCTCAAAAGACCGCTCCCCGGTTCCTTCCTCCCCATTGGTAATCCCTCCGGTTCATAAGGTTCAGATATGCGGCCTTTTTCGACTTTTCATAACTATTTTTTTATATTTGAGATCATATCATGACTTTTCTTTTATGTTTATGTCGTTTTTACCTGATATTTCCCGGATTTTACTTCACTAATAATGACTTTCCAGTCATCTCTTTCGGCTGTTCCATGCCCATTAACTCAATTAACGTAGGTGCAATATCCGCCAGACAGCCGCCTTCACGCAGCTTGAAGGACGGATCTGCGTTCACTAAAATGAACGGAACCGGGTTTGTGGTATGGGCGGTAAACGGTGTGCCGGTCTCATAATCTACCAGCTGCTCGGCGTTTCCGTGGTCCGCACAGATAAACAGGATGCCGTCTGTCTCCTTGACAGCGTCCACCGTTCTTCCGACGCAGGCATCCACCGTCTCGATCGCTTTGATCGCCGCATCTTCAATACCCGTATGGCCAACCATATCCGGGTTGGCAAAATTGATGATGATAACGTCATACTTTCCGGATTTGATCGCTTCCACCAGCTTGTCGCAGACAGCCGGTGCGCTCATCTCAGGCTGAAGATCGTAGGTAGCCACCTTCGGAGACGGAACCAGGATTCTGTCCTCTCCCTTGTTCGGCTCCTCCACTCCGCCGTTGAAGAAGAAAGTAACATGGGCATACTTCTCTGTCTCGGCGATTCTCGCCTGGGTCATATTATGGTCCGCAAGGTACTGGCCAAAGGTATTCACAATGGATTCCTTCTTAAATGCAACCAGCTTATTCGCGATCGTATCATCGTAATCGGTAAAGCATACATACGTTAAGTCTAAGCGTTTCTCTCTTGCAAAGCCTTTAAACTCATCGTCACAGAATGCTCTCGTGATCTCTCTTGCACGGTCCGGGCGGAAATTGAAGAAAATAACAGAATCATGATCGTTTACAACGGCAACCGGCTTTCCATCCTCCACTACGACAAACGGCTCCACGAACTCGTCGTTTACTTCCGCGTCATAGGAAGCCTGAATCCCGTCGGCAGCGCTGACAGCAGTCTTTCCCTCTCCCTTTGTCAGGGCATTGTACGCGCGTTCCACGCGGTCCCAGCGGTTATCACGGTCCATCGCGTAATAACGGCCCATGACGGAGGCTACTTTTCCCACTCCGATTTCCTTCATCTTTGCTTCCAGCTCTTCCACAAAGCCCTTGCCTGATGCAGGCGGTGTGTCACGGCCATCCAGGAAGCAGTGTACATAGACCTTGTCAAGTCCGTTTCGTTTGGCAAGTTCTAAGAGTCCGTAGATATGGGTATTGTGGCTGTGTACACCTCCGTCGGAGACGAGTCCCCATAAATGAAGGGCAGAATGATTCTTCTTACAGTTCTCCACAGCCTGTAAAAACTCAGGAACGTCAAAGAAATCGCCGTCCTGGATAGATTTTGTAATTCTTGTCAGTTCCTGATAAACGATGCGGCCGGCTCCCATGTTTAAATGGCCAACCTCGGAATTTCCCATCTGTCCGTCGGGAAGTCCAACGGCAAGACCGCTGGCATTACCCTTTACAAACGGGCACTGACTCATCAGCTGGTCCATAACCGGAGTTCTGCCTTCGCAGACTGCATTGTGGTCACAGTTATCATTCAGGCCATATCCATCAAGTATCATAAGTACTACTGGTTTCTTGCTCATAACTTAATCTCCTTATCTTGTTTTTTCTATATAATGGTAATTATCTTCTCACAACTCTATATTCTACATGATTTACGGATATCTTGCAACTGCTGAATGACAAATATTTGTCATATCTAACAGTTCAGCCTTCACTTCCGGCTGCCGTTGTTTCTGCGGCTTTTAAGGGATAGCAATGGTGCAGCAGCACCTGGTCCGCATCTCCCCCAAGCTTCTGGTAGAAAGCATCCGTAATTCTGTTCGCAACCATATCAGCCTCCGGTTCAGATAAATCCGTCACCATAATCAGGAACTGGCAGCTGCTGTATTTCGTATATACATCTCCACAGCGGATCGAATACTGGATCATTTCCCTTAAAAGCTCCATCTGGCCGCCACGGTTCTTAAGACAGGGCAGTTCTCCCTTCCTGTCCGTCAGAGTCAGAAGGATGATATAGCAATCCTCCTTCGTTCGTCTCAGTCTTCGCGCCATAAACCGGTAAATCACTTTAAATATCTCGTACTCCTGACAATACGCTCCCGGAAGCAGTTCCTGTTCACACAGTTCCTTCCGGATCCGTTCCATATCGATCTCAATACTCTTCTGCATCAGTTCCGGCTCTTTTGTATCCATACGTTCTCCTTCTTTACCCATTCTCTCCCCCCGGGTATCGGTATATTCATTACCATTATTCACGTTTTCTTATGAATTGTCAACTGATTGCGCATTACCCCCGCCACATTTCAGGAAAGAAAAAGGCAGAGACGCCACCTCCAGTGACTGTCCCCACCCTTTTCATTACAGGATTCTTCACGATCCTGTATTATTCATTACTTATTTGTTATAGCAAACAATCTTTCCGAAGTCTGGCTTCAGAGAAGCTCCGCCTACTAAGCCTCCGTCGATGTCCGGCTGTGCAAACAGTTCCGGAGCGCTTCCGGCGGATACAGAACCGCCGTACTGGATACGGATCGCTTCTGCCGTAGCTTCATCATAGATTTCAGCGATGCATGCACGGATCGCGCCGCATACTTCCTGCGCCTGCTCGGTGGTAGCGACCTTGCCGGTACCGATGGCCCAGATCGGCTCATAAGCGATAACTGCTGCCGCCGCCTTATCTGCCGGTACGTTTAAGAAAGCAATCTTGATCTGCTGACGGATCCAGTCGATGGTGATTCCCTGCTCTCTCTGAGTTAAGGACTCTCCACAGCATATAATCGGTGTGATTCCGTATTCAAAGGCCTTTAATACCTTCTTGTTTACGGTCTCGTCACTCTCAGCAAAGTATTCTCTTCTCTCAGAATGGCCGATAACCACGTATTTTACGCCTGCGTCTACTAACATGGCAGGGGATATCTCGCCGGTATAGGCGCCCTTGTCCTCATAGTACATATTCTCGGCGCCAACTAAAATGTTGGTTCCCTTTGCCGCTTCCACAACCGGAATGATATCGATAGCCGGTACACAGAATACTACATCTGCATCTCCACCCGCAACCAGTGGCTTTAAGGTGTTAACCAGTTCTACTGCCTCTGTTGGTGTCATATTCATCTTCCAGTTGCCAGCAATAATTTTTTTCCTTGCCATTTTATTTTATTCTCCTTTAAATCATTGTATGTTCCGTTCGACTAAGGCTCGAAAACCTCGTTCCGTGCTTACAGCCTGTTATCTGCAGCAGCTACGCCCGGCAGTTCTTTACCTTCCAGGAACTCTAAGGATGCGCCGCCTCCTGTGGAGATATGAGTCATCTTGTCAGCGAAGCCAAGTCTCTTCACGGCATTCACGGAATCCCCGCCGCCGATAACGGTGGTAGCGTCCTGTAAGTCAGCAACGGCGCGGCATACTTCCAGAGTACCTTCCGCAAAGTTGGAGAATTCGAATACACCCATCGGTCCGTTCCATACAACAGTCTTAGCGCCTTCTAAAGCCGCCTTGTAAAGAGCGATGGTCTTCGGTCCGATATCAAAGCCTGACCAGCCGGCATCGATCACATCCACGACTTTGCGCTCTGTATCGTTGGAGAACTCCCTGCCTTCTACATGGTCAACCGGAAGTAATAACTTCACGCCTTTTTCTTCAGCCTTCTTAATCATCTCCAGAGCGTAATCCAGCTTATCTTCCTCACATAAGGAATTGCCGATCTCCTCGCCCTGCGCCTTCTCGAAGGTATAAGCCATGCCGCCGCCGATGATCAGGGTATCTACCTTGTCAAGCAGGTTGTTGATTACATTGATCTTGTCGGAAACCTTCGCTCCGCCTAAGATGGCAACGAACGGACGAACCGGATTTTCTACAGCCTGTCCTAAGAACTTGATTTCTTTTTCCATTAAGTATCCAACTACGTTGGTTGTGGTGTATTTGGTAACGCCTACGTTGGAGCAGTGGGCTCTGTGAGCGGTACCGAATGCATCGTTAACGAAAATGCCGTCGCAGAGATCAGCCAGTTCTTTCGCATAGCCTTCTGCGTTCTCATCTTTTCCGTACTTTGTCTCTTCGATTCTGTAACGGGTATTCTGAAGTAATAATACTTCGCCATCCTTTAATTCAGCAGCAACCTTCTGTGTCTCTGGTCCTGTTACCTTCGGGTCATCCACGAATTTCACTTCTACGCCAAGTCTCTCGCTCAGAGCAGGAGCTACCGGTGCCAGGGACATCTCCGGAAGCGGCTCACCCTTCGGCTTTCCTAAATGGGAGCAAAGGATTACTTTCGCGCCCTGATCAAGTAATTTCTTAATGGTCGGAATCGCTCCGTCGATACGGTTGTAGTTCTGAATCACGCCATCCTTTAACGGTACGTTAAAGTCGCATCTTACGAGTACTTTCTTTCCCTGTAATCCGGTTAAATCGTCAACTGTTTTCTTGTTAAGCATATGTTCATGCTCCTTTCCATATTTTGACTTTACGCTGTATTCATAACAGAATGGTTATGAATACACCATACAAACCTGTTTCTATACGTAAAAGACCGCGCCGGAGCGCACCTTCTTTTTAACGATAAAAGGGTCCGGTCCAAACGACCGGACCCTCCATGGATCTTTAAATCATTAGCCTAATTCAGCGAAGTACTTAATTGTACGAACCATCTGGCTTGTATAGGAATTCTCATTGTCATACCAGGAAACAACCTGTACCTGATATAAGTCATCACCAAGGCTGGAAACCATGGTCTGAGTAGCATCGAACAGAGAACCGTATCTCATACCGATAACGTCAGAAGAAACGATCGGATCTTCTTCATAGCCGAAGGATTCGGAAGCTGCTGCCTTCATAGCTGCGTTGATGCCTTCTTTTGTAACGTCTTTGCCCTTAACAACAGCTACTAAGATTGTTGTGGAACCTGTCGGAACCGGAACACGCTGAGCGGAACCGATTAACTTGCCGTTTAATTCCGGAATAACAAGGCCGATTGCTTTTGCAGCGCCTGTGGAGTTCGGAACGATGTTGGCAGCGCCAGCTCTTGCTCTTCTTAAATCGCCTTTTCTGTGCGGTCCGTCAAGGATCATCTGATCGCCTGTGTAAGCATGGATTGTGCTCATGATACCGGACTGGATCGGAGCGTAATCGTTAAGAGCCTTAGCCATAGGAGCCAGGCAGTTTGTTGTACAGGAAGCTGCGGAGATGATGGTATCATCTGCAGTTAATGTCTTCTCGTTTACGCTGTAAACGATCGTTGGCAGATCGCTGCCTGCTGGTGCGGAGATAACAACCTTCTTAGCGCCAGCATTGATGTGTGCCTGAGATTTATCTTTGGAGCAGTAGAAGCCAGTACACTCTAATACTACATCTACGCCGATTTCTCCCCAAGGAAGATTAGCAGCATCTTTTTCTGCGTAAATCTTGATGGTCTTGCCGTCTACAGTAATGGAGTCCTCTCCTGCTTCTACTGTGTGAAGGCCTTCGCCGATACGTCCTGTGTATCCACCCTGAGCGGTGTCATATTTTAATAAATGAGCTAACATCTTCGGATCTGTTAAATCGTTGATAGCTACTACATCATAACCTTCTGCACCAAACATCTGTCTGAATGCAAGACGACCGATACGACCAAAACCGTTAATCGCTACTTTTACTGCCATAATTCAATTCCTCCTAAGAATAAAATTAATTTGATTGTTCTTTTTCAACCACAAACCCACTATCTGTAAAGGATAATGAATTTCCTGTGATTTTGTTAAAATAAAATCAACTACCCTTTATTCTACCTAATAATCCATTAAATAGCAAGTCCTTTTTTTCATTTTTTAGATTTTGTTACTTTTTTAACATGTTCTACATCTCGTCTTTCACGTATCCGGCAAGATTGTATGCGTGGTCAGAAATACGCTCCAGATTGCTGATGAGATCTAAGAACACCACGCCTGCCGAAGGATCACATTTGCCGGCAGACAGCCGCTCAATATGCTTTTCTCTCAGCTCCTCCTCCAGCGTGTCCACCTCATCCTCGTACTGGCTTACCTTTCTGACATCGTCCATATCTCCCTTCCGGCGGGCCTCAATGGAATGCTGAAAGGACTTAAAAGCGGTCTCACAGATAATATGAAGATCCGACTCACCGGTTTCCGAAAAGCTGATATTATGCTGTACCATGTATTCCGCCTGCTCAGCCAGATTTTCCGCATGGTCTCCCACGCGTTCAATGTCATTGATGCTGTAGAATAAGTCATTGACGATCAGCTTCTGCCGCTCCGTCAAAGACAGATTGTTGACCTTAACCAGATATTCCGTCAGCATCTTCTCCATATTATTGATGGTCTGCTCCGTTTTATACACGTCTTCGACTTCATCCGCATTCTTTGTCAAAACCGCGTCCATGGCTCTTCTGACATTTTCCATGGTGATCTGCCCCATATGGACCACTTCCATGGCCGCCGTCTCCAGGGCAAAGGCAGGCGATTCAAAGATTCTCTCATCCAGATGCTTCATCGTCTCAGACTCTTCGTCCGTGGCAACCGGTTCCTTCTTATCCTCCGGAACGAAAATACCGGAGAGCTTCACCAGCTGATTGGCAAACGGGAAGAGAAGCGCCGTGTTCGTCAGGTTGAAGATCGTATGGAAAATCGATATCTGCACCGAGGTGATGTTGTGAGCCGCCAGCAGCGGATACAGGGAAAACAGGACAAACGAAATCACTCCGAAGATCACCGCTCCCATCATATTGAAGGTCAGATGGATCACTGCCGCTCTCTTGGCGGTTCTGGAACCGCCGATACTCGATATCATGGCCGTTACACAGGAACCGATATTCTGTCCCAGCGTAATGAAAATCGCCGCGTTTGTTGTAACCACACCGTTCATCGCCAGAGTCTGTAAGATACCGACCGAGGCGGAGGAGCTCTGAAGAAGAGCCGTAACCAGAGCACCGATGAGCATTCCGAGAATCGGATTGCTTCCCAGCAGACGGAACGCCTCCGAGAATACAGGCGCGTCGGTGTATGGCGATATGGAACTAGACATAAAATCCAGACCAATAAACAAAAGACCAAGGCCGACCAGGATCTCTCCCGCCGTTTTCATCTTCTGCTTTTTACCAAATAACATGAAAATTGCTCCGATCCCGATTAACAGCGGAGCAAAAAAAGCCGGCTGGAATACGGCGAACGCATCCCCCAGCTGGTTCATGGATACGATCCAGGCCGTAATCGTCGTACCGATATTGGCACCCATGATTACGCCGACCGCCTGTGTCAGATTCAGAACCCCGGCACTTACAAACCCCACCACCATAACCGTCGTGGCACCGCTGCTCTGAATGATAGCCGTGATCAGCGCACCCAGAAGAACCGCCATCAGACGGTTGTTTGTCAGCATTCCCAGGAACTGGCTCATCTTGCTTCCGGCGGTCTTCTGCATACCGTCGGCCATGATGTTCATACCATACAGGAACATCCCCAGTCCACCGATAAAGCTGAACAGACTTGATATGTCATTGACAGACATTGTTACCTCCTTGTAACCCCTTTTTCAGTTGCATTCTTATCTCTTTTTATCAGGCGCCGGCGTCATACCAAAAGAACTCCCTCCGCCGCGCACATTTCTAATGATATCATAGACGGGAATATCTTTTCAACGCTTTTTATGAATTCTGTAAACTTTTGGTAAAAAGTGTGTAAAGCTGACGAATCCTGCGTTGCTTTTCCCTACGATATTGATTATAATGGGTTTAGTTTTCATTCAGAGAGAGGAGACAGTCATGCTGCCAGATTACCATCTGCACACGGATTTTTCCGGTGACTCCACGACACCCCCGAGAGCGCAGATCGAGCGCGCCATACAGCTGGGAATGGATTCACTGTGCATCACAGACCACCACGATTACGATGTGGATTCCATCATTGACTTTACACTGGATTTGGACCCCTACATGAGTTCTCTTGCCAGTCTTCAGGAAGAATACAGAGACCGGATCGATGTGAGAATCGGGATAGAACTGGGACTGCAGGTCCATTTAAAGGACTATTTTAAGGAACTGACCCGCAGATATCCCTTTGATTTCGTTATCGGTTCCACTCATTTCATAGACAGAAAGGATCCCGCCTACCCGGAGTTTTTTAAGGAGAGAGGGGAGGCCAGCGCCTACCTTCAGTATTTTGAGACTACGCTGGAGAATGTCAGCCATTTAGATGATTACGACGTGGCGGGGCACATCGACTACATCGTCCGTTACGGTCCCAACAAGGCCGCCTTCTACAGCTATGAAGCGTACAGGGACATCCTCGACAGGATTCTTAAGGCTGTCATTGAACACGGCAAGGGGATTGAATGCAACACGGCCGGACTGCGGAAGGGAATCAGCCAGCCCAACCCGGCGGCTGATGTGCTGAAACGCTACCGGGAGTTAGGCGGAGAAATCCTGACCATCGGCTCGGACGCCCATATCCCGGAAGATTTAGGGGCCGATTTCGAACAGACAAGGGAACTGCTGAAAGAATGCGGATTCTCGTATTATACCGTGTTCCGCAAGAGGAAACCGGTTTATCTTCCGCTTTAAGCGGAAAGGCAGAAGCAAGCGCACCAGGACAGTCAAAAAAGACGGGATGCAGCCCATCGGCGGGATGCACACCGTCTTTTTCCAGTTATCAGCCTTCCAGGCTTTACTGCCCCAGGCAAATCGAGTTATGTTTCGCCGTCAGTCTTTAATATACCGGTTGATCGTCGCCCTCTGCTCCTCATTCGCCCGGTAGTAAATCCTTAAATTCCCGGCTTCGTCCAGTTCAAATCTGGATTCCTCCAAGAGTCCGTTGGCTTCATCCGTCATCAGGGTCTCGATAACAGCCTTTAATGTCAGCCCCTTAAACTTACCGTACTCTCCCTTTAATGCGTCGATCACATCTTCCGCACAGGCCTCGGGAACTTTTGTAAAATGTTTGATAATCGCATAGCTCAGTGGTTTCATCTCCCTAGTCCTCCTTTTTCCGAAACAGATCCAGCGGATTCATGGCAATCATGAGAATACCGAAAATCATCAGAATTGCTGCCGCCCAGACGATGGGCGGAAGTGACCAGCCGTCGATTCCGCAGACAACGCCAAGGATAATCCAGCAGAAAAACGGTCCCCAGAAGGAGAATGCCCCGTTGCACGCCATGCCGAGCGCCGCGCCGCACATGCTGTTGCCCTTATACCACAGACTGTATGCAAACAGGGCAAAGAAACCGCTGATCACGAAGAAGACCATGGCCGGACCGCTGGTAAAGGCCTGAGCCGTTAAGTGGGGAGCAATGCCGATGTTGCCGGCAATGATACCAAAAATGGGAACCAGAATACACAGGTTGGAAAGTCCGGAAGTACACTGACGAATCGTTATACCGATCTCATAGTCGATCAGAGTCGTACCGTATCCGGCCACACAGCCCTCGATTCCCCAGCCCAGAGCCGCGATAAATGCAATACAGATTCCCAGCAGTCTGCCCTCCGGCGCGTCACCGCCAAGGCTGGTGCTTCCAATCATAAAGCTGGAGAGAACACAGATCACAATACCTGCTACCATACGTTTATTCAGTTCCTGTTTATAGAGGATTCTTCCTAAAATCGCACCGATTGCAGGGCAGAGCGCCGAAATCGGAATAACAATGGATCCTGCCATCTGAAGTCCAACCACATAGGCCGCACTGGAGATGGGACCGCCCACCAGTGCTGCGGCAATCATGATCCAACCTGGTTTCGTCTTTAAACAGCGGAAAAAGTCACCCAGTTTTCCCTTGATTCCGGCGATCAGAAGCGCCCACACCGCGCTGCACGTATCATTGATTGCACTTCCCAGCGAGCCGAGCAGATATGTAATGACAAAAGCGGACAGTGCCGCCGTGTTGGGACCATACCAGTCCGCCCATACGCCCTTTGTCATTCCCAGTGTCATAAACGCGGAGTATAATCCGTAACAGATACCGGACAAGATCGCAACAAATACACCCTTCTTAAAAAACTGAGCAGATAATTTTTTCTTCGCAGCAATGGCCGCTGCACCTGCACCTTCATTCATGCCTGTAACCCCTCCTTATTGGTTGAATTCCTTCTATTCTTCCCTTGCTGCCGCCGGAAGAATGGTCTCTACCTCTGCGTGAGGACGGGGAATTACATGAACGGATACAAGTTCGCCTACTCTCTGGGCTGCCGCAGCGCCTGCGTCGGTCGCTGCCTTTACTGCTCCAACATCGCCTCTTACCATAACGGTCACGAGGCCGCCTCCAACGAATTCCTTGCCGATTAATGTAACATTTGCTGCTTTCACCATGGCGTCTGCCGCCTCGATAGATCCAACCAGACCTTTTGTCTCAATCATTCCTAATGCATCGTATTTCATTGTAAAATCCTCCTGAATTTTTTATTATTTTATATATCAGTCTTACTGCTTTCTATTATGAGCGCAGCTGTCGCAGCGCCTCCGAGTCCCATCCCATTGGCTTCCTCTGTATCCACATGGCACTCCAGTGCGGAATCCGGCGTTACACGGATTACCACGTTGCGATAGATTCCTCCGCGGATTCCATCGATTTCAATCGAAACAGACTGGCCGTCGTGAACGCCAAACTCTGCCGCATCATCCGGATGCATGTGGATATGGCGCTGTGCCACCATCAGGCCCTCCTTCGTCTGCACGGATCCCTTCGGTCCCACCAGAGTGATTCCCGGCGTTCCGTCTAAATCACCGGACAGCCGCGGTTCCGCTTTCGTGCCCAGTTTAAAACAGTCTCCGGCCAGAATCTCCACCTGTGTCCTGCTTCTGACCGGTCCCAGTATTCTTACCTTTTCAATGGCGCCCTTCGGTCCGCAGACCGTAACGGTTTCCTTACAGGCAAACTGGCCGGGCTGAGATAAATCCTTCGCCTTTGTCAACTCATACCCACAGCCAAACAGGGTATCCAAATCGGCCCGGGATAAATGCACATGACGGTTGGATATGCCGACCGGCACCGTGTTCGCACGCGGTTTCGCGGACGCGTCTCCAGAAGCTGTTCCGCCTTCATTCTTTACCGCTTCCAAAAGAAGCTTGATCATTGCCTCATACTGATCCATCGGTTTCCTCCTTCTGACGCTTTACTGGTTCTTCATGGCGATAACCAGTTCTCTTACAAGCGCCGCCAGCTTATCGCTGTCACAGTCACTGGTTCCTGCATGTGTCTCACACGCAGTCCCGCAGGAAGACTGTTTCCTGTCGAAGGAAGCCACGAAATCCGCCGGGCTGGCGGCCGTACTGCAGGTTCCGCCGCAGCTGGACTGTGGGGACAGCTCCGGATGGCGGAAGGTTTTATCTTCCTGCACCAGTGTAGCACAATTTTTCACCCCAAACGCAACTTTTTTGATATTAATCAGGTGCTTCGGGCTTACATTTTCAGAAACAGAACTGCCGCCGCAGGTTCCGCATCCTAAGGTAAAGGAGGTTGCCAGTCCCGTGCTGATTCCGGTGCCTCCCATGCTTCCTCCGGTGTTGACCAGAATACGGGAAGCCGGTTTTGCAGCAAACCGTCTCACCATCTCCCTGTCTTCTGTGTGGATGCTCATGGTGTGGCCGATTCCGTTCTGAAGCAGACGGATGCTGAGTTCGCAGGCTTCCTGCCAGTCCTTTACGGTATAGAACGCAAGCACGGTAGTCAGCTTTTCGTAAGATAACGGATATCCTTCGCCAACGCCGCCCTGTTCTCCGATCAGGACCCGCGTTCCGGCCGGAATGGTAATCTTCGCCGCCTCCGCTATGACCTGTGGGCTTCTTCCCACAAATTTTGCATTCATATTGTGGCTTCCGCTCTTGAAAAGCAGCGCACAAACCTTCTCTGTCTCCTCCGGCGTCATAAAATAGGCGCCCTGGCTCTTCAGTTCCGCAACAACCGCATCTTTATTGCACTCCTCCACGACGATGGACTGTTCGGAGGCACAGATCGTACCGTAGTCGAAGGTCTTGCTTGCCATGATATTGCTGACAGCCTGTTTGATGTCGGCTGTGCGCTCGATGTATGCCGGGGAGTTGCCTGCCCCCACTCCCAGAGCCGGTTTTCCCGCGCTGTACGCCGCTTTTACCATACCCGGGCCGCCGGTAGCGATGATTAAATTCACCTCTTTGCATTTCATCAGTTCATTGGTGGCTCCCATAGTCGGCATGGTGATACAGCCTATGATGTCCTCCGGAGCCCCCGCTTCCACCGCCGCGTCCCGCATCAGTTCTGCCGCTTTCAGGGTACATTTTGCCGCAGACGGATGAGGGGAAAATACGATGGCATTGCCTGATTTCACTGCAATAATCGATTTAAAAATCGTAGTGGACGTCGGATTGGTTGACGGAACGATTCCCATCACCAGCCCCACCGGCGCCGCCACATCCATCGTATGTTTTACCGGATCTTCATCGATGATCCCCACGGTCTTCATATCTTTTATCTCTTCATACAGCAGGGTGGAAGCTGCATGATTTTTATAGGCCTTATCCTCCGCCTTTCCGAAGCCGGTCTCCTCCGCTGCCATTTTTCCAAGGCAGACCGCGTGTTCCTCGGCAGCCCTTACCATATTCTGTAAAATTATCTCTATCTGCTCCTGGGAGTAGGTAGCCATCTTTTTCGCCGCGATTTCTCCTTTTCTGGCTAAATCTCTGGCTTCCTGGATGGAACGCAAATCAAAATCAAAGTTTTCCATTGTCAGGATCTCCTTTTCTTCTATATTGTTTCCGCGATGATCCGCGGATCATTGACTGTTCACGGAAATGGATTCCGACGGCCGGAATGAACGTTCAGCCGCGCTCCGTCCCTGTCAGTCATTTCGATTTTCGTAATAGTTCTTTAATTCCTCCAGCAGCAGTTGCTTATTCGCTCTGGACACTTCCCTGCCGGAGATCTTCAGTTCTCCGTATTCACGGGCCAGCGTCCGTAACGCTGTTACTTTCAGTCTGTCCGCCATTGCCAGGCCTTCGGCAGCGCCGTACTGTTCAACGATGGAATCCAGGGTCTGGCGGTCCAGTTTCTCCGGAAGGGCAGACACTTCCAATTCCACAGCGTTTTCCGGTATTTCAGCAGGTTCCGGCTCTCTCACTTCCACATCCGCGCCCGGCTTCCCGCCGGATTTCCCCGGTGTAAACAGGATATCAAGCTCCTCATGAGGCCGTGGAATGACCAGTCTTGCTGCCAGGCTGGAAGCCGTGATCCGTTCCACCGCCGCCGCACCGGCATCCACCGCTGCCTGAACCGCTGCCACGTCACCGGTCACCGCTATGGCAACCAGCCCGCCGCCTACGCGCGTTTTTTCAATCAACGTGACATCCGCAGCTTTCACCATGGCATCTGCAGCTTCCACAGCCGCCAGAGTGCCTCTTGTCTCTATCAGTCCAAGTGCCATCATGGCTACCTCCTTACAGCAAATCCGCCCAGTTGGCCGGATATGTGGCATAGAACACTCTCGCCCGGTCCGGAGATCCCCATACAACTTTGGAATTTGCCGGTACAAACAGTACGTCTCCGGCATGGGCAGTATACGTCTTTCCATCGATGGTAATCGTCAGTGTGCCTTCGATCACATAGTCGATCTCTTCATACGTCAGTTCCCAGTCAAATTTCGAGTTTTCAATAATCAGGAAACCGGCGCTGATATGGGATTCATCCTTGCTGACCAGTTCCTGAAAATACGCTGTCGCCTCCGGATTTCCCGTGTCAAACACATCCATTTTCACGGTTCTTCCGCGAACCACCTTTAAACCGTTCCCATGGTGTTCCTCTTCGTATGGCTTAGAGGGCGTCTGTAAACCGCCCTGCTCCAGTATTGTTTTCAGCAGCTGGCAGAGTCCCGCGGCGTCCATCTTATCCAGTCCCGCAAACACACCGGCACAGGCCGATTCCGGCTGGCTTATAGAATCCGTAAACCGTATCCCATACGCCTCAGCTGCATCCTTTGCGGAAGGTGTAATGATTGTGTCACTGTCCACGCAGTACTCGCTCTTTCCCTGTTTGCCGCACTCCTCGATATCTCTGGCGCAAACTAACTTTTTCATGGTACCACATCCCTTCTTGTCTGCGAATCTATCTGTTGGAAACGCCTGTTTCTTCTATATAAATTCACAATCTTCATCAATAATTCCCACTACCACAGCGTCCACCGGAATCCCGTCGTCGCCCAGCATACGGCGCGCGGAAGAACCGGTCGTTATGATCACCCGGTCTCCGATTCCGGCGCTGATGGTGTCCACCACGATCATTCGCTCTCCCGTTCTCGTCCCGCTGATGATCTCCGCCATCATAAACTTAAATCCGCTTAGGGATTCCGCTTTTCTGGTTGCCCAGACATTGCCGATCAGCTTTGCAGTTACCATTCCGGTGTCCCCTCTTTCTCTTTCCGCTTAATTTCCCCGAGGGCCGCCTCCACAGAGGCGGTATCCCCGAAAATAGCCAGCAGCACCATATTCTGAGGGCAGTTTCCGCGAATGTCTTCCACGGTAACGCCGACCGCCTTTTCCGCCACATCGGCGGCGCACACCATCTCAATCATCCGGCCCTGGACCAGACCGACCGCATCCACCGACTCGATGGGGATCGATGCTCCCGATCCCTTTCTTCTTAACAGGATATCGAGGGTGCCTTGCGCCGGTGATTTTATGATTCTGATTTCCATGTCACATTACCTCATTTCACTCACAGGCCTCCCGGGTACAGCTTCTTGCAATCCCCAGCGGGGTTACAAACATGGGATTATCCGGTTTATACGTCGGTATTCCCGTTCTCTTTTCAATAATGTCCTCGATCCCCGCCAGGCAGCAGGTTCCTCCCACTAAGTAGATCCCTTCCACCTGATGGCCTTCTAAATGGCGGTTGATGATGGAAGATACCTTTTCCACCACCGGCTTTAAGACCGGCAACAGTTCCTTATGGTGAGAGGGGTCCCGCTTGTAGCGTTCCGCCTCCCCGAAGGGAAGCCCGTAGGCCCCGGATATAACGAGTGAAAAATGCGTTCCGCCGGTAGCCTCATCCGCCACATAAACCACCTTTCCATCTTTTAAGATGGAGATTCCCGTAGTTCCGCCTCCGATATCCACGACCGCGCCGTTCTTAATCTTTAACACGGCGTTGGCTGCGGTTGGCTCATCGAGAAGGGCTGTGATTTCAAAGCCCGCGCCCTGAACCACATTTTTGATGGCTCCGGAATCCAGTTCATCGGTTCCGGGAGGTATGGCGGCCGCCGCATATAAGAGTTCACAGCCCAGCTTTTCCTCCAGTTCCTCCTTCATCTCCCGGACGATCCGGATGGCGCCGATATAATCCACGACCATACCGTCCCGCACCACATCGGCATACCGGTAAGCGCCGGCAGCAGGCTTAAAGTTTTCATCCAGAACCGCCACGACGACACAGGCCGTCCCTAAATCCACTCCGGTGTAATAGACTGAAGAACCGTTTGTTACCGGGCTTTTTACGACTCGCTCGAACTCCTTTACCAGGCTGTCGCATTCCTCAAATGTTATTCCTTCTTTTGACATGTATTTCCTCCAAATAACTGGCATATTAACTGGGATAAACCATTAATCACCTGATGAAGCTCCCGCTTTTTGCCGTCTCCCAGCTCCTGTTCCACGTAAGGGCCCAGTTCCCGCAAAAGGCAGCGCAGTCGGTGAAGCCGGATTAAATCCAGCCCCCGGTCTGACTGGACGTGGAAGGCGGTAATCTCGAAACAGTCCTCCATCTCCTCAGAAAAATTATCCGGGCCGATTCCGGAGCAGGCCTGACACGGCAGCAGACACGTTTCCGCCTCTTCAGACAGCCCTGCCAGGCATCGCTCCATAACAAAGATCCGCTGGGCCAGAAGCACATCGTGCTCCTTAAACTGAAGCCCTGTTTCCAAAAATAAGGCCCGGGCCGATTTAAGGCGGTTTTGGAGTTTCTTTTTACCGACTGCTGTTTCATTAAGAGTCTTTTCAGAAGTCCCGTTGTCTCTAAACTTCTTTGGAGAAATACATTCATCCGGAACCCGGATTCCACGGTCCCCCAGAAACTGCCTGGCTCCCGGCGTCAGCCGTGTCCCCGGTTCCGTTTCATACGTTGTAAAAGGGGTGGTGCGGTATAAATCTCTCAAATCCGCTTCGGTTATGTATTTCATCAATATCCCCCTTTACACAGACACCGGTATAAGTTCTCTAACTCTTCTTTCGACGGCTTTCTGGGATTCGTCACCGTGCAGTTGTCATCCAAAGCAAGCAGTGCCATATCGCCTGCGGCCTCCAGGAATTCCTCCCTGTCCACGCCGCATTCCGTTATATACTGAGGAATATGGATCTGATTCATCAGATTCCTGATCTGACGGATCAGTCCGTGTACGGTCGCCTTGTCGGTTCCCGCCGAGATTCCCAGCATATTGGCCACTTCCACGTACCGTTTTAAGGCCGCCGTCTCTCCCGGAGTATCCAGCCCCGCATTGTAAGCGATCACATGGCAGAGCAGCATCGCATTGCTTCTTCCGTGCGGAATATGAAATCTTCCGCCCAGCGCGTGGGCCAGGCTGTGACAGATTCCCAGGGATGCCCCGTTAAATGCCACGCCGGCCAGACACGACGCATTATGCATCTTCTCCCTGGCTTCCATACAGCTTCCGTCTTCCACCGCGGTTTTTAAGTAACGCCATACCAGCCGGACCGCTTTCTCCGCACAGGCATCCGTGAAGTCGCCGGCGTCTGTGGAAACGTATGCTTCCAGCGCGTGAGTCAGCACATCCATGCCGGTATCCGCCGTAATATGGGGTGGAACCGAAACGGTAAACCGCGGGTCCAACAGCGCCGTATCCGGCACCATGGAATCGTCCACCAGCGGATATTTCGCCTGTTTTTCCGGGTCCGAGATCACAGCAAAGGAGGTAACCTCGCTTCCCGTTCCGCTCGTCGTCGGAATCGCAATCAGTTCCGGCCGCTCCGTCTGGCTCATGCCGGAGTAAAGCAGGCCTGCCGCCTTTGCCGTATCGATGGCTGAGCCGCCGCCCAGCGCAATCACAGCGTCCGGTCTGCATACCAGCATCTGTTCGATGGCTTTAGACACCACCGCAATGGTGGGATCCGGCACAACCTCGGCGAAAACCGTGAATTCTGCTCCCGCTTCCTCCAATAGCTCCGTCACCATATCCACTTTATGAGAACTTTTCATAAACGGATCGCAGATCACAAACGCCTTTTTTATTCCCATATCCCGGAGCGTTTCCAGAGAAGCTTCCCCGAGATACACTTTTGTTTTCATAATAAACTGTTTCATTTTATTCCCGCCTCCTTTCTCCTGAATTTTAATAGCTGTTCAGCCGTCTCTCCAGTTCATCAAGCCCCTCCCTGGAGGGAAATACCACCCGGTAAAACGGAGGCTGAACCCCGGCCTTTAACAGTTCCTTTTCACACCGTTCCAGCTGCTCCCGGCTCTTTCCCGCCTTTGTTATAACTCCGATGACCGGAGCACGGAAGGCCAGGGCAAAACCGGGGGAATATACCTCCCTCGTCTTTGTCTGATCCACCAGCATCAGAACATGAGATGCATTCTGGGCCTCCGCAATCAGGTGCTGTACCATCCAGGGAGATTCCAAGTAGGCGGCGGGAGCATCGATCGTCCGTGCCCCGTAGACCAGACAGGGCGTCCGCTTTACCGGAGAGTGATCGCCGTTCAGTGCATGGGCCAGAGTCGTTTTTCCGCTCCCGCCAGCCCCTATTACCATAATTCTCTTCGTTCTCATGTTCTCGTCACCGGTGTCACGGCAAAGCCAAGCACGGTCTTAAGCGTCCGGCAGACGGAGGCAAGAGCCGTCTCCACGCTCTGGACGTCTCCGGCTATGACTACCGATCCCGTGAAGCGGTCTAAAAATCCAACCTCCACGTCGGCCGCCTTAGCCGCGATATCCGCAGCAATAACAGCCGTCTCAAATGGGGAGAGCGTCAGGATACCGATGGCTCCCGCTGCGTCAATTCCAAGGCATTCATACACCTCCGGCACCGGTGATGCAATCACATGGGCGATCGTGACCTGTTTGCCGGGTACGGATTCCTCGATCACCCGGCTAACGCCGGTAAGTTCCTTTCCCACCATGGCTCTCCTTTCAGTGTCTTACCACAGTGACAGGGAACTGATATTCTTTCAGCCAGCCCTCGATCCGCGATAAATCCCCGTCGCTTAAGCTGGGATCTCCGTCGATGGGATAGGGCCGGTCCAGCTGATTGTATTTGTTTACCCCCATCTTGTGGTATGGGAGCAGGTCAATTCCCTTAAAGTTCTTATAATCCCGAAACGGCATCAAAAACCGGATTACCTGGTCGATCTCTTCCCTGCTGTCGTTAATCCCCTTTAACATGGGCATTCTTACCTTGACGTTGTAACGCCGGTGCAGAAGCTCCTTTAAGTTTTCCAGGATCAGTTCATTGTTTACACCAGCCAGCTCATTGTGGCGCTCCGGGTCCATATGCTTGATATCGAACAGAAATAAATCCACATACTCCGCAATCTTTAGGATGGTCTCCGTCTTCGCAAAGCCGCAGGTCTCGATGGCGGTGTTGATTCCCTCCTGCTTACAGGCCATCAGCAGATTTAAAGCCGCCTCCGGCTGGGAAGTCACCTCTCCGCCGCCCAGCGTCACGCCGCCCCCCGACTGCTCGTAGAAGGCCTCATCCTCGGAAATAATCTTTAACAGCTCCGAGATGGTCCTGACCTCGCCGGAGATCGTCAGCGCCTCCCGGGGACATGCCTCCATGCATTTTCTGCATCCGGTACAGTCCCGGTCTCTTAAGATTTCGTGTTTGCCGGTCTCCGGGGAGATCACGTGAATCCCCGCGGGGCAGGCAGCCGCACACGCCCCGCAGTCCACACAGGATCGTTTCTTAAACATGACCTGAAAACTCCGGTCCATTCCCTCCGGATTGGAACACCATTTGCAGCGCAGCGGGCAGCCCTTGAAAAAAACGATGGTGCGGATGCCCGGTCCGTCGTACATGTTATACTTCTGAATATTAAATATCAGAGCCTTGCGTTCAATCGAACCTGCATGTGTCTGATTCATCGTCATTCATCTCCAATTTCCAGTTCTTTTATAAATGGGTCAGCATGGTTCTGCTGATAATCTCATCCTGAACATCCTTGCAGAGTTCCACGAAAAAGGCGCTGTATCCGGCTACCCGGACGATTAAGTCACGGTATTTCTCCGGATGCTTCTGAGCTTCCAGGAGCGTATTGTTATCCAGATAGTTAAACTGCATCTCGCCGTTTCCGAAAATGCTGGCGGTACGGAGCAGGGTGATCAGGCTCTCTTCCCCTTCCGGAGTGTCTAAGAGGCCTGCCATGATCTTAAAGTTATGTACCAGACCGATGTTCATGCTGTCGTTTGCCATCTTGGACACCGACTTAATGATAGCCGTCGGCCCCTTGTAGTCCGCGCCCTGGGTTGGGCTGATGCCGTCGGATAACGGGAGCCATGCGCCCCGGCCGTTGGCCGAAGCCCCTGTCATCTGCCCAAACGGTGTATTGTTGGAGATGGACAGCGTGCCGTGGCTTAAATGGGAATACAGCGTCTTGTATTTTCTGTGCTCTGCCTCCGTAAAATCAACTAAATCCGCTGCGATGAGATCTGCGTAATCATCATCATTGCCGTACTTCGGAGCGTTTAAGCAGTCTGCTTTGATCTGGTCGTACCCAACGAAATCCGCTTTTAACGCTTCGTTTAGCTGCTCCAGTGTGTACTTCTTATCGTCAAATACCAGCTTTTTGATGGCGGCCATGGAGTCGGTGTAGGTGGCGAGACCCGACCATACGACACCCGGGCCGTAATTGTACATCGCACCGCCGGAGGAAACGTCTTTTCCTTTCTCCATACAGCCCTCGTACATGATCGACATCAGCGGCTTCGGAGCCAGTTCCTTATGGACTCTCTGGGAAATCACCGTAGCCACATCGGTCCATTTTGTCACGTATTTAATCTCTTCCTTTACGGCTGCGTCAAATTCCTCAAAGGTCTTAAACCGGCTCAAATCACCCATGTCCGGGCAGACCTGTTTGCCGTACCAGAGCGGAACGCCATGGTTTAACACCAGTTCGATGCAGACCGGCCACTGGGTATATGCGGTGGAGGTCCACTGGTAGAGACGGCCCGATTTCTGCGGCTCCACGCAGCCCATCAGACAGTAGTCTCTGGCATCCTCGATGCTCACGCCCTTTGCCAGCATCATCTTGATGTGGGCGTCGTCGAAGTGGCAGGCCGGGAAGCCCATGCCGGAGCGGATCACGTCCACAATCTTTTTCATATATTTCTTAGGAGACTTGTTGTGGATCCGGCAGGCCAGGGAAGGCTGGTAAATCTTCACGTGGCGGACAGCATCCATCAGCAGATACGTCAGGTCATTGGTCGCGTCGCGTCCGTCTCTCGTCACGCCGCCTACACACATATTGACGAACGGCTGGTATCCGGCGAAGAACTTGGAACCGCCCTCGCTGGTGATCCACATCATTTCAGACATCTTAATCAGCATGCAGCCGGCAAGCTCGAAGGCCTGAAAATCATTTAACCGGCCGGATTCGATATCGCCCTTGTAGAACGGGTACATATACTGATCCACGCGGCCGATGGACATACCGGTCTGATTTTCCTCTACTACCAGAAGGGATTCGATGGTCCATACCGCCTGAATCGCCTCCCAGAAGGTTTCCGGCTTATGAGCCGGTACCCGGGCGTTGACCTCGGATATCTTTAAGAGCTCTGCTTTCCTCTTTGGATCCGTCTCTTTTGCAGCCAGCTCCGCCGCGTATTCAGACAGACGCTTTGCGTAAATCATAACGCCTTCGGTGGTATCAATGATGGATTTATAGAAATAGATCTTCTCGATGTCATCCGGATTCTCATAATCCAGCTGCTCCAAATGCTCCTTCGCCTCTCGCTGGATATCCAGCATCCCCTTTTTCATCAGGATTACGTCGTATCCGGGGTTGGAATCCCCGCCGCCGTTTAACGCATGGTAGGAACAGTCTGAAACGAAGGACTCACCGGAAAGCTCCCATACGCCTGCTTCCCTGTACTGGTCCTCGCAGTACTCATCCACAGATTTGCCCTTCCAGAACGGGAACAGCTCCTCTCTCATGATTTTCTTGTCTTCCTCTGAAATGTAGAACGGGTCCTGGGCACGGGTCCCGATGGTATCGATCTCGTCCTCCATCCATCTCCAGGCGATATCCGGTGAAAATGCACCTGCTCTCGGCGCTCCGCACGGTGCTCCGACGATCAGCTCATGGTCCTGGATGACCAGCGGCGCCGTCTCGCAGCAGTAACGGAAACATTTAGCGCGGAGAAGAATCTTCGGCATGCCCGGATTCTCTTTCGCGATCTTTGTGATGGCTCTCGCGCGGTAAGTCGTAATGGAAGGTACCTGTTTCAAGTAATTTTCCTTCAAAAGCTGAAGGCGCTCTGTGATCCCATCCGGAACCGCTGTGCCTTCCCCGCTGTATACTCCGCTTTTTTCCGGAGCGCTCTTCGGCAGATCACCGGAAACAGATTCCAGCATCTTCACCAGCGCAGCCCGCTGTTCCGGCGACATATTTCTGGTCGCATCTGTAAATTTATCTGTAAACTCACGAATATCCAATTTGTGTTACCCCTCTTTCCTGCTTAGTTTTCTTCGGCCATCCACTCCAGAAGCTTCTTCATCGCCCGCTCCAGGTCGTCATCCAGGCCGTTCTCTGCTTCACTCTTAAGGACGCCGCCTGCCATCCGGTCTTCGATCTCCCGCACTCCGTATCCCACATTCCTGATGTAGATCAGATTCATGGGAGAGACGCTGTCCGAGGTGATTCCGACTCCCGCCGTTATGCTCCCCAGCGTCATGACCGGAAACAGATTCGTCGTCACCCCCATGCTCCCGAATACAGCCGGGGTGTTCACCAGCATCCTGGCAACCGGTTTCTTCAGGGCAAACTGGCGGATGACGTCTTCATCCTTCGAATGAATCACCAGTGTGTGTCCGTGGCTCTCATTCGCCAGCAGCTCGATGCATTTTTCACAGGCGTGAATCCAGTCATTTTCTATGTAATACACCAGAACCGGACACAGCAGCGCTCTGGCGTAAGGATTTCTGTCTGATATATATTTCTGTTCGGATACCAGCACCTTCACGGCATCCGGGACGGAAAATCCGGCTCTCTGGGCCAGCTCCCGGGCCGGTTTTCCAACCAGCTCAGGGTCCTGGCTGCCGTTATCAGGACAAAGCAGCCCAATCAGCCGTTTCTCTTCCTCTCCCGACATAAAGTAGGCGCCGTTCCTCTGGAATTCCCGTTTCACCTCACCGGCGATACAGCTGTCTGTAACGATATACTGTTCCGCCGCCGGCACGATTCCGCAGTCGAAGCTCCGGCTGGCCACAATGGCTTTCACCGCCTTTGGAATATCGGCCGTCCTCTCGATAAACGCGGGAGATCCCACAGTGCCTCCATAGATAAACGGTTTTCCCGCGGCCTTCACGGCCTCTGTCATCTCCGGAACACCGGTACTGATCACCAGAGACACGGCCGGATGACCGATCAGCGCTTCCGTTCCCTGCCTGGTTACCGTGCCCAGATACGAGAGCGCGCCGTCCGGGAGTCCTGCCTCAGCAGCCGCTTCCATCAGAATATCAAGCGCTCTTGCCGTTGTCTTAACGGCCCGCTCATGAGGTGCAAAGACGATGGCATTGCCTGATTTTACCGCGATCAGCGCCTGATAGACTGCCGTTGATACCGGATTCTCAGCAGGGGTCAGCGCCGCGATAATTCCCAGAGGAACGCCAACCTTCATCACTTTCTTTTCCCGGTCCTCCGATATGATTCCCACACAGCGCGCATTCTTCAGTTCGGCTGGCAGGTATTTACAGATATACCGGTTCTTTCTGTATTTGTCCTGCCAGTTTCCATATTCTGTCTCCTCGCAGGACATAACCGCCAGCTCTCTGGCGTGTTTTTCCGCCGCCTGCGCCATATGTACTACAATGCGGTCCAGCCTTTCCTGTTCAAAACCAGCCAGAACTTTTCTCGCTTCTCCTGCATTTTCCATCAGGATTCTGGCTTCCTGGACAGAGAGCAGGTCTTTATCAACAAAACGCATTGTCTACGCTTCCTTTCCTTACTCCGCCGGCAGAAGATTCTTTAAGGAGTAACGTGTGATGATCTTCTCCAGATCCGGGTGGGGCCTCGGGATTACAACGGAGCTGTAAACCTCGGCTCCCATGGCTTCCACGGCCTTTACTCCGGCCTCTACCGCTGTCTTACATGCTCCCACATCGCCGCGCACCAGCACGGATATGTATCCGGAAGCTACATTCTCATATCCGATCAGTTCCACATCGGCCGCCTTGCACATCGCATCCGCGGCTTCCAGAACAAATACCAGGCCAAATGTTTCAATGGAACCAATGGCTTCATATCTTTCCATATACTTTCTTCCTTCCTGCCGATTTTCTGTTTTTACGCATCAACATCGTGTACGGATACAATATCGCCTACTCCCTGAATCGGTCTCGGCATTACATTCTTAGCCGTCAGCTTCCCGATGGCTGCCGCCGCCGCTGCCCCGGCTTCCACCGAAGACCGCACCGCCGCCACATCTCCCTTGACCATGATGGTGACAAGGGTGGAACCTACGTTTTCGTAGGAAATGAGTTCCACGTCTGCTGCCTTTAACATCTTATCCGCTGCTTCCAGCGCGGGTGTCAGACCAATGGTCTCCACCAGTCCCAGTGCCTCTTCTCCGTAATATCTCACCTGCGCGACCTCCTCCTATTCAGGTTTTCTGCAGACAGGAAGGATGCACTCCACCTCTGCATGGGGGCGGGGAATGACGTGGACGGATACCAGCTCGCCTACGCGCTGTGCCGCTGCCGCTCCCGCATCCGTCGCAGCCTTTACTGCTCCCACATCACCTCTCACCATAACGGTAACGAGACCTCCTCCTACGTGCTCCTTGCCGATTAAAGTGACATTGGCAGCCTTTACCATGGCGTCTGCCGCTTCGATCGATCCTACCAGCCCTTTTGTTTCAATCATTCCCAATGCATCGTACTTCATGAAAGTTCCTCCTTCTGGATTCCGAAATTAGATACAATATCTAATTTTTCTCTTCAATCCATCTTTTTTATATGCATTTAGTATATCCCCTCCCCCTATGTGGAATGTCAAGCCTCTTTTTTATCGGGATAAATCTAAATAATTTTTATATTATAAACATTTCTATTTGTTTTTCTAAATATTATTTTGCATATTACAGGTAAAAGTGCATAATACACCTTCCCCTTAGGGTAATGTTAAAACAATAACAATACCCGTAAACTGACGCAAGCTGAATATTTGCATAAAAAAAAGACAACCATGTTCCTGTGAAGCTATGGTTGTCTCTCTGAAACCTTCCCCTCAAGGGGAAGGTTTCAGCATCCTCTTATTCAATTTTCACAAATATTTTCCGTTCCCCATCGAGCTTCTCAAATTATCTGCACTCTTCCATCCTGGTAACCGGTACCAGCACTTCCGTCACAAACTCCGATGCTACCCGCGTGGTCCAGTAATCCACCACATACCGTTCAAAAGACTCCTCACCGCAGAGATATCCTTTCTTCAGCGCCCACTCCTCGATCTTCTCATATTCCCGGCCGATTGTGTCCAGCGATCCGACGTGATAGACCGAAGCCATCATGGTGCCTCCCAGCGTCTTAAGCTCCGCCTCCTTTACCAGAGGGCGAAGCGGCATCTGCATAATTCTGGCCCGTTTACAAGTCCCATCCCGCTTTTCACGGAACGACGGGAAATTTAAAATAACCGGACCGGTAATCTCATTATGGATGCTTTCCAGATAATTTACCCACGGAATATTGATGATGGATTCCATGTAATTGTACGAAAAGTCCTGCTCTTTACTGCAGTACACGGTGGAATTCACATATTTGATCGTCACGTCGTGTTCTTTGCGCTGAGAAACAAGCTCTGCCTCACGGACGAGCTCATACCAGTCCTTCACGGCGGTATACCGGTATAAAAGCTCCTGCCGCTCGTTCTGCAGCTCCTCACTTTTGCTTAGAAAGCTTCGCTCCAGACATTGATATGTACTGCCTTCCACCAGATTCTGCATCTGCTCCAGACTGAACCCCATCTGCTTATAATACTTGACCACCGGAACCAGAAGCAGCGTCTCCTCACTGTAGTAACGGTAATTATTCTCCTCGCTTACCATGTCCGGAGAGATCACTCCGATCTGGTCATAAAAACGAAGTGCTTTTTTCGATACGTTGCAGATCCGGCTGACTTCACCGATCGAATATAATTTTTTTGTGCTTTGCTTTACCCCCATAGCAAACCATACAGCCTCCTCTGATCAGATTTTGATTTACCCTCACGTATAAACATCTAATATACTTTAGTATAAACCTTCCCCTTTAGAGGAATGCAATAGTTTTTCTGAGAATATTTCCAGAATATGGTTGTTACTATGACGTTCACAGCCTCTCTCTGCACGCTTCTATAACCCTCTTCATGGCCTCCTGGCCAGGTGCGCCGATGGTCATACGCTTTTTCACGCAGGTCTCCATGCTGATGGCGTCATAAATATCTTCCTCAAACACGGGGCTGATCGCCTGAAATTCTTCCAGGGACATCTCATCCAGAGCGATCCCCTTCCCGATACAGTACAGTACCAGCTGTCCCACGATTCCATGGGCGTCGCGGAAGGCCACGCCGTGGTTTACCAGGTAATCCGCGGCATCTGTCGCATTGGTAAAGCCATTCTTCGCACTCGCTTCCATCGCGTCCTTCTTAAAGGTCATGGTAGAGATCATTCCGGTAAAGAGTGCAAGACAGCCTTTTACCGTATCGATGGCATCAAATGTCATCTCCTTGTCTTCCTGCATGTCCTTGTTATAGGCCAGCGGAAGCCCCTTCATCGTCGTCAGGATCGACACGAGAGCCCCATAGACACGGCCCGTCTTACCACGGATCAGCTCCGCGATATCCGGATTCTTCTTCTGGGGCATGATGCTGCTTCCTGTGCTGTAGGAATCGTCGATCTCCACGAACTGGTACTCGTTCGTGTTCCAGATGATAATCTCCTCACAGAACCGGCTCAAATGCATGGAAATGGTCGACAGCGCGCTTAAAAGCTCGATGACATAATCACGATCCGCCACGGAATCCATGCTGTTTAACGTAGGACCCTCGAATCCCAGAAGTTCAGCCGTATACTCCCGGTCCAGCGGGTAGGTGGTGCCTGCCAGCGCGCCGGATCCCAGCGGACAGTAGTTCATCCGTTTTCTGATATCCGAAAGGCGGGTACGGTCGCGGTAAAACATCTCAAAGTAAGCCCCCATATGGTGGGCCAGCGTGATAGGCTGGGCTTTCTGTAAATGAGTAAACCCGGGCATATAGGTGTCCAGATTCTCCTCCATCAGCTTTAACAGCTCTTCCAGAAGAGATTTCACCAGACCATCTAACTCATCGATCTCATCTCTCGTGTACAGCTTCATGTCCAGGGCCACCTGGTCGTTGCGGCTTCTTCCTGTGTGAAGGCGTTTTCCCGCATCACCGATTCGCTCGGTTAAGACGGCTTCCACAAAGGAATGGATATCCTCATGCTCCGCCGTAAATACCAGCGCCCCGCTCTCTAAATCCCTGCGGATTCCCTCCAGTCCCTCTATGATCGCATCTCTGTCTTCTGTTGTCAGAAGCCCCTGCTTCGCCAGCATTTTTACATGGGCTATGCTTCCTTCGATGTCCTGATGGTAAAACTTCTGGTCAAAGGAAAGGGAGGCATTGAAATTGTGTACCAGTTGGTTCGTCTCTTTTGTGAAGCGTCCGCCCCATAATTTCATATCACATTTCTCCTTAGCATTTTATTCTTCTGCGCATGACCGGTTTCTTTCTGCGGCCTGCGGTGATTCCTGCGATGAGAAGCAGCACTGCGGCGCTTCCCGCCGTGACCATACCGCCTGTCTTTAAGCCCTGCGGCATATAGCGCAATTCCACAATATGCGTTCCGGCATTGAGCCGTACGCTTAAAAAGGTGTCGAACAGCTTATATGGTTCTGTCTCCTCACCATCCACGTATATGGACCATCCCTTGTCATAGGGAATGCTTAAATAGAGAAGCCCTGCCTTTTCTGTGTCGATTCTTCCGGTAATCTCTGTATCGGTTTTCTTTGTCAGTTCCATGGAATTTCTGTTAAGCACGTGATAGACCGATTCCAGTCCTTCCGGGATAAAACGGTACGCCACGGCTACCAGATCCTGCTCGTTGTCGTCGTTGCGGAGAGTCACTTCCTCGCCGGCAGTAATCCAGCCCAGCTCCAGCATGTATCCGCGGTTCACGTTGTCAAAGCTCTTCGTATTTTCCCCCATCAGGGCGCTTACCTTTTCTACCTTTTTGTTGCTCACGTAAACATAATAGTCGCCCGATACTTCCGGTCTAAAGGTAAAGCTGGTTCCGAGAATCTCGCTCGGCACTTCCTCCAGCACAGGGTCTGCTCCCAGCACCACAGCCAGATCGTTCTGCACGTCCGCGGGATTGGTGATGTCCAGCTGCCAGTTGTCCTCCAGATCGTAAGGCACCATAACGCCTAACGGCAGTGTATATTCATTGCGGTAGAGATACGTATGGTCCTCCACCTCCAGAGGTGTCAGAAGGCCGGTATCCGCCGGTGTCTCGGAATACAGTGCGTATTTCACGGAAAACAGCGAATCTACCAGCGGAGTACTGCCGGTGATACTGTATGCATTGGTGGAGCTCTCACATCCCAGCTTTTTAAAGAACTTCGATAAGTCGGCATTGGCCGTTGACGAGAACAGGGATACGGACGGGAAATTCATCCATGCGCCGTCATTTTTCGTCTTCCTACTGACCTTTTCCACCCGGTAAAATGTGGGATCGGTAATCCCCTCCGTCAGACTTACGCTGGCGTCATTATCCTTTACATAGCTGGTTCTGCTGGTCGTGGTGACACTGGTTACCGTCGTATTGACCGCCGCTTCCACTGAAACGACGCCCAGGGCCAGAAGAATCACGACATTCCGGCTCGCCCCCTTCTGATACAGGCAGATCAGCCCCGCATAGGCCGAAAGGAAGAGAATCGCCACATAGAACACGGAAAAATGGTACGCCTCATCCGTAATCAGCTTCTGGGCCATCAGCACAAATGCGATCGCCGCGAAAAAGGCCAGCACCACATGCTTCCAGGGCGTTTCCTTCAAATGGCTGTACGCCTGATAACACATCAGAAGCATCAGGAAAATATAGATGAAGGACTGGCGGCACGGAAGGCTGTTGGGATAATGGAATCCATGCCAAATAAAATTAAGTACATTGAACGAGAAGCTGGCAAAAAAGAACAGCAGCAGCCCGCAGTACACCACTTTTTCCCGCCGTCTGATGTTCCGGTTTACAAGGTACAGCAGAAACAGCATCAGAACAGCCACGCCGCAGTAGATATTCGGCCAGTGGTCCAAACCGATCTCCGTCTCCACATCCGGCAGATGCCTCGCCAGCATGTCGAAGATGGGGAAATACGAAGTCACCGTCTTCGGAAAGTTAAAATCCCCGGACGCGGTCATCTGAAGCGCATAAATCTCAGGAAGAAGCACCACCGCGGCCAGACCGCCTGCCAGCAGGGAAAATACCGCAAAGGAGCTGATATTTACCATGTAATCGCTCCACGATTTCTTTCCGTCCATCACCAGCAGGGCGATGAAGTATAACACCATAAAAATACATATCATAATGGATATGTAATAGTTTGACAAAATTGATAATCCTAAAGTAATGCAATAGAGAAAACATTTCTTTTCACGGACCAGGCGTTCCAGTCCCAGCATGATCAGCGGGAACAAAAGGATACAGTCCAGCCACATGATATTCCAGCTGTAAGCCGCCATATAACCGGAAAGGGCATAAAAAATACCGAAAAAGGCGATGCCGAAGTCCGATGTCCTGCAGTGCTTCCGCAGATAATAAGCGAAGCTTAAGCCGCTGAGACCGATCTTGAACACGATCATGTAGGTCATAAACTCGATGATATACGCCTTGGGACAGAGCGCCAGAAGCCAGTTTAAGGGACTGGCCAGATAGTATGCATACAGGGCCGCAAAGTTCACGCCCATTCCCACATCCCAGCTGTACAGGAAGCTGCCGCCATGGGTCAGCTTATGCTGAAATTCAGAAAAGAACGGCGCATACTGGTGGTACATATCCGTTCTTAAGAAGCTCTCTTCCCCAAACGGGAATATCCCGCGCTGGGCAAAGATAATGATCATGATAATAACCGGCACAAAAAACGCAGCCACAAGTCCGTCCGACGGACGTATCAGGCAGATGCTTTCTCTGCCGTCCCGCCTCCGTTTCCCGTCACGCTCATCGTAAGCCGGCTCTTCCTGATCCGAAAATTCAAGGGCTTCCTGATCCGGAAATTCCATATCTTCCTCATAATCGTACTCTTCCGATTCCACGGGCTCCAGAAAAAGATCCGGTGGATCTTCCTGCACCGAATCCAGCCCGGAGAGCGGCTCCGCCGCGTCCGGAACCTGGCCGCCTTCTGAGGAAACAGGGCCGCCTTCCGCCGGGGACTGCACCGTTCCCGGCACCTCTTCCCCGTCTCCGCCGGCAGGTGAAACCTCCGCAGAGTCCGACGACACCACGTCTCCATCCCCCAGATCCAGTATAAGTGAAAAATCCTCCAGGGAAGCGGACGGCGTCTTTTTATCCGTCCCATTCTCCGAAGGTATCAAATTTTTCTTTTCCGTTTCAGTTTCTTCACTGCTCCGTTTTTTCTCTGATGTCATTCTTAGTATGTCCTCTAGTTCTTTAGAAATCTTTTCAATCTCGTCATCGCGTTCCATATGCAGTTACCTGGCCGTACTCCGGCCAACCTTTCACAGGGATTTTTCTTCGCTCTTCCTGAATATAAAAAGTTTACTGAATACGTAGTTAACAATTACAACAATCACAGAAACTGCAATCTTGCTGATATACTCGTCCATATGAATCCATGATACCATGACAATCATAAAGACCATCTCCATCACACCCGACACGGCTCTGCACGCCACAAACGACGTGATCTCCTTCATGACATAGGCTGGACGCAGATTATAGCTCTGAAATACAAAAATCTTATTCACAATAAATGCAAACAAGACAGATACAGCCCATGCCGCCGCTGTCGCAATGCGGTAATCGATATGAACCTTTACCATGGCCGCATAGACTACCCAGTTCACCAGTGTGGTCAGCACCCCGAAGATCAGATATGAAATAACCTCGCGGTTCATAACCTTGTCCCATATTTTTTTAATCATCATACTGCTCCTGTCAGAAATACATTTCTTCTATTGTAGTATAGCGCCGGAAAAATGTAAAGCAAATCCCCGTGAATAAAGGAATCCTTAAGATTCTTTATCCAGGAACTTCTCTGCTCCCTCCGAATATACAATCTCATAGTCATCGGTAATAAACACGCCGTAGGCTCCGTCGATGGAATCAATCAGTGCCTTCCCCTTTTCCAGTCCCATGGAGAAACAGGTGGTGGAAAGACCATCCCCATCGACTGACAGATCGGAAATAATCGTAACCGATACGAGTCCGTTCTGGTATGGATACCCGTCTCTGGGGTTTAAGATATGATGGTAATTCACCCCATCCTTTACAAAATGGCGCTCATAGACACCGGACGAAACTACGGACATCCCGTCGATGTCCAGCGTTGCAATCGTCTCATTGCGGTCGGCATAGGGCTTCTGAAGGCCTACCTTAAACGGTGTTCCGTCGGGACGCTTCCCGACGCAGAGCACATTGCCGCCCAGATTGATGACGGCGCTCTTCACGCCTTCCTTCACGAGATAGTCCTTCATGCGGTCCGCGATATAGCCCTTGGCGATGGCCCCTAAATCGATGGCCGTATCCGGCGAGCCGAAGGTAAGGGTGTTTCCGTTCAGCTCCAGATTCTTCCAGTTTACCTTGTCCCGGGCTTCCCTGATCTCGGAATCCGACGGAACCACATGGTCCTCCGACGAAAAATTCCACAGGGAGCTGAGCGGTTCTACAGTAATATCAAAATCACCATCCGATACTTTACTGTAATAAATCCCCTTTTCCAGCAGGGCCGCCACATCGTCTGAGACGGTCACAGTCTGCTCATCCGCCGGCCGGTGGTTCAGTTTGTATATCTCGCTTGCCTCTATGGTTCTGCTGAATATGTTCTCATAGGACCGGCACAGTTCAAGGCTGCCGTTTAAGATATCCAGATCATCCGTATCATACAGGGTCACTGTTACAAACGTATTCAGCATAAAACTGGACTTTGTAATCGGTTCTATCTTTCTGGCGCAGCCTGACAGCAGCCAGATGGAAGCAGCAGCCGTGAGACAAACCACGGCAGCCGCTGTTTTTACTTTTTTTTGCATAATTCCTGTCCTTTTCCTCGTATACGAATAGTGTCATTCTAGCAAAGGGCTATTTTAAAGTCAAGGACCGCACTGCCATTTTCGCATGTTCCAGGAAGCTCTCGCGAATCCCTTCCAGTTCTCCCAGTCCCTTCAACCGGCAGACAACGTCGTATCCCGCCGACTGAAACACGCTCTTCCAGGAGCCCTCCTCATCGCCTGCCATATCATTGTTGGCATGGTCTCCCGCCACGATCATCAGCGGCTGAAGGACAACCCGGTGCGCTCCCGTCCGGTCTACCTCCCGCTTCATATCTTCCAGGGAAGGCACCGCTTCCACAGTTCCGACATGGTACCGGCTGTATCCCTGCTTCTTAAATTCTTCGGCAAGGCGCACATAGACCTCGTTCGCGGAGTGTTCCGTACCGTGTCCCATCAGAATGATCTCCGTTCCCTCTGCATCAAACTCCTTTGTATCCTCTGCCAGAATGCGGACAAGACGCTCATAGTCAGCCTCCGAAGTGAGCAGCGGCGCTCCTACGGCCACCGCCTCAAAGGCAGCCTCATAGGGCCTCATCTCTTCCATCATGGCATCGAATTCTTCTCCGCTCATCACATGGGTAGGCTGAATCAAAACCCGCTTTATCCCCTGATTGAAAAGTCTCTCCATCGCCTCCGACACGCCGTCAACAGCGATGGAATCCCGTTTCTCCAATATCTGAATGATCACCCGGCTGGTAAAAGCCCGATGGAACTCATAATCATGAAAATGGCCTGCGATCGTCTTCTCAATCGCCTCAATGGTCTTCTTACGGCTGTCATTATAACTGGTTCCAAAGCTGACCACCAGCACTGCGTCTTCTTTTTTCATCCGTTCAGTCCTGCCCCTTCTTTTTTGATTCTCTGATACAATAACACAGATAAAAAACGCTGTCAAACAGCTTTTTCACGCACCAGAGGCGCAGGACCATACGATCCTGCGCCCCCGGCACACATTGCATTGCTAAACTGAAAGGAGATTTTTAGAAATCAACCTCTTTATCATAGTAACAACAGGTTAACAGCTTCTCCATCTCGGCCGGTGTAATCGGTCTCGGATTGGATCCGGTGCATGCATCACCGACTGCCAACTCAGCTACTGACGGTAATTTTTCATTGAACTCTTTCTCATCGATGATTCCGCCCTCATACTCTCTGATGCAGGCTGGAATATTCAGCTTCCCGTTCATGGCGCGGAGCTCTGCGATCAGCGCATCTACAAGCTCCCCGTCTGTGGAACCCTTGAGGCCAATGAATCGTGCAATCTCAGCGTAACGCTTTGCCGCTTCTGCTTCTTTTGCGTTAAACTTGATTACTTTTGGAAGATACATGGCATTGGCGCAGCCATGTACGATGTGGCCGCCGGAATAAGCGGCGCCTGTCTTATGGGCCATGGAATGAACAATGCCCAGAAGCGCATTGGAGAATGCCATCCCCGCCAGACACTGTGCATTGTGCATGCGGTCACGGGCAGCCATATCTCCATGATAGGAATCTGCTAAATCGTTATGTATCATCTTAATGGCATGCAGCGCCAGCGGATCGGTATAATCACAGTGGAGTGTAGACACATACGCTTCGATGGCGTGTGTCATGGCATCCATGCCGGTAAATGCCGTCAGCTTGGCCGGCATCGTCTCAGCCAGATCCGGATCAACAATCGCTACATCCGGAGTAATGTTGAAATCAGCCAGGGGATACTTAATGCCCTTATTATAATCCGTAATTACACTGAACGCCGTTACCTCGGTAGCGGTACCGGAAGTAGACGGAATCGCGCAGAATCTTGCCTTCGTACGGAGTGTCGGGAAGTTAAACGGAATGCAGAGTTCTTCAAATGTGGTATCCGGGTATTCATAGAATGCCCACATCGCCTTGGCCGCATCAATCGGAGAACCTCCGCCGATCGCCACGATCCAGTCGGGACCAAACTCCCGCATCATTTCAGCGCCCTTCATAACGGTATCCACGCTGGGATCCGGTTCAACACCTTCAAATAATTTCACTTCCAGGCCGGCTTCCTTTAAATAGTCTGTTACTCTATCGAGAAAGCCAAAACGCTTCATAGAACCGCCGCCTACTACCACGATTGCCTTATTTCCCTTTAAATTTTTAAGCTCTTCAAGGGCTCCTTTTCCATGATACAGATCTCTTGGTAATGTGAATCTTGCCATAGTAAAATCCTCCTCGCCTTATTTTTATGCTGATCTCATTGTAGACTCAGGGAGGAGAAAATACAAATGTAAATTTCCATATATCAGTATATAAATATCGATATATAAATACTTATTAGAATTCTGTCATCATTGCCGGCCGCAGTCATCTTTCACCAGCTCTGCTTTCACCTGCTCCAGCTCTTCCAGAAACAGCCGTTCCCATTTCCCCATCTTATATCCGTTTCTGTAGACGAGGACATCGCGGTAACGGTGATTTCCGTCGATACACGGCTTCTCGGTCAGCCCATGCTGTGTCAGGACAGACGGAGGCATGGGGGATACCCACATATACGTGTCGGGATTTTCATGAAGAAGGCCCATCTGGGTCCCCCGCTCGAAAATATAGATCCGGTTCGCCGGTGTACTCGCCGTTGTACCGTCCGCAGCCTTCAGCTCCCGGCGGCCGGAAGCCTTGGCGTCTCCATGGGTTATCTCAATATAGGGCAGAAGATCCCCGCTCTCTATGTGCCGGGCCGAAGCCAGGGGATGGGCCTGCGACATCAGGAGGCGTTCGTCATATTCCAGCAAAAGCTCCGTTTTCAGCCCGCATTCCGCAGCCTGCTTCGCGTAATACGCCTCTGCGGACGGCTTGTATCGGATAATCCCCAGTTGATACTCCCCCCGCTCCACATCGCGCAGAGTATCGGCGGAGTTCGTCTCCCGAAGCCACAGATTCATGCCCTCTTTCCGGTCAATCCGCTTCACAAACCTGGAAAATGCGCTGCTGATATAGCTGGCCCTGGGCATAGACAGGGTAAATTCCACACTGCCCGTCTTCGCAGGCTTGTAAAGCGCTTCCATCTCCTCTAACTGCGCCAGCACGTTTCTTGCATATTCCAGAAAGATTCTGCCTCTGGCAGTGGGAACGACGCCCTTGGGCGTCCGCCTGAATATAGGCGCACCCAGGCCTTCCTCCAGAGTCTTTATGGCCTTGCTCAAATTCGGCTGATCCATGTAGAGATTTCCGGCCGCCTGCGTGATGGATCCGGTCTTTTCCACTTCCACCGCATACTCCAGTAATACCGTATTCAAACACCGTTCCCCCTTACCGCATCCTTATCCGCTTCATAGAGATACTTCGACAGTGCCGCCAGGGACACGGCCATATTCTCATTCTGAACCAGCACGTGATCCGGCACAGTCAGATGAATCGGAGCGAAATTCCAGACAGCCTTCACGCCGCCGTTCACCAGCCTGTCGCACACCTCCTGCGCGGAATCCGCCGGAACCGTAATAATTCCGATATGGATGTTCATTCTCCGGCACAGATTTTCCAGTTTTTCCATGGGAAGTATCATCTTTTCCCCAATCTTCTGCCCTGCCTTATCCGCGTCTTCGTCAAAAGCCATGACGATTTCCACGCCATACTGCTCAAACCCGCGGTAGGACAGAAGCGCCGTTCCCAGAGAACCGGCGCCCACCAGGACGGCCTGGTTCGTATTATGGTATCCCAGAAATTCCTCAATGTCATCGATCAAATCCTTCACCACATATCCCGTCTTCGGTTTTCCCGCCGACCGCGCTACCATGGCGATGTCCTTACGGACCTGCACCTCGTTCAGCTGTAAGTCCAACGCAATGACCGGCGCGGAGATATTGACGAGTCCCTCGCAGTCTCTGCGCTCCAGATAATGGTGATACACAGGAAGGCGTTCCAGCGTCTTTCTGGAAATCCCCCCAACCAGATGTTTTTTTTCTTCCATGACTGACCCCTTTACTAATTCAAAATCCGCCTGTTCCTCAATAGATCATGCTGCGGCAGCGATCGATGCAGGCAAATATCTCCTGGCGTCTCGGCATGCATAAATTAACCGGCAGATATCCGTCGTCCGCCAGCGCCGCAAGCCCCTCCGCTGCAACCTTCTTTTCCAGCAGGTCCACGATCTGAATCAGATTCCGCCTGCCGTCTATGAAATGCGTACCCGCATATTTTAACAGATACCCCAGAGCGGCGATCTGCTCTGTATCCGCGATCTGCTCCACAAACCGGAGTTCTATCACATCCCGGTCAAGCTGCAGGCTGTCACGGCCCAGAACCTTCATTTTAAACCGTTCATCCCTGCCTCCGGTCTTAAGCTTCTTCGGTATCCGCCCAAAAGAAACCGGTGTTAACGGAAGTGACCGTACGCCCTCCCCGAATCCGGCCGCGGCCTCCTTCGCCTCTCCAGTCACTTCCTTCGGTACATAGCAGTCCATCTGTATAACACGGTCCGCTACATGGAAGTAAGCGCCGGAGCTTCCGGCTACCAGAATCGTGGAGATTCCCTGCTCGTCGTAAAGCGCCCTGACCCGCTCCACAAACGGTGTAATCGGTTCCTTATCCCGGTGCACCACCATCTGCATCAGCTCGTCCCGTATCATGAAATTCGTCGCACTGGTATCCTCATCCACCAGAAACGTCTTCGCTCCGCTCTCCATCGCTTCCACCACACCGGCCGCCTGTGACGTACTTCCGCTGGCATCCTCGGTACAGAACCGTTTCGTGTCACGTAAATCCGGCAGATTCTGAATAAACAGGGAAATATCCACGTTCTTAACGCTCCGTCCATCCTCCGCACGCAGCTTCACCGCCGATGCCTCTGTGACGACGTACTCTCTCCCATCACCGGCGATATGGTTATACACTCCCGATTCCAGGGCCGAAAGCAGCGTGGATTTCCCATGGTAACCGCCGCCCACAATCAGAGTCACGCCTTTGGGGATTCCCATCCCCTTAATCTCCCCTGCGTTAGGAAGCTTCATCACCACTTCCATCGAGGCCGGAGAGGAAAATGGAACCGCCTTCGCCATCGGCCGGTCCGATACACCGGATTCTCTCGGCAAAACAGACCCGTTCGCCACAAAGGCGGCAAGTCCCATCTCAGACAGCAGCCTTCTCGCTTCCTCCTGGTCTTCCGCCAGTTCAGAGACAGCTTTCACCTTCGCCTTTTCTCCCGCCGGATAGTTTTTATAAAAACAGGTTCCCGCCACACACTCCGGCAGAAATTCGAACAGAATCTTAATCAGTTCCCCGGAATTAATCGTTCTTCCATTCGCCGGGAATCCGACCTCCATGCGGATCAGTATGCTTCCGTCCCCGGGATCCACTTCACATGCAGTTCTCTCCAGTATCTCCTGGCCGCACCGGCTGACCGCGATCAGCCCGCTCTTTCCTGAGCCTCTCGCCTTAAAATTATACCGTTCCACCTGGGCGCCGAACTTACGCAGCAGGAAATCCTGCAGTGCTGTACGCTTGTAACCCGGACGATAGGATTCTCCCGGAAAACAGGCCTTCTTTCCTTCCACCCGGATGCTGACCCTGGATGGGGATGCAAACGGATCGCCCTGTACATGGTCGATGCTTAAGGTAAAGTCCGGAAACCGGTATACTCCCTTCGCTCCCTTGTAGGCAGGATACCCCTTCCGGTCAACAGAGCGGAGAAACTGTCTTAAATCTTCTGCTGATTTCATCTTTCCGTCCTCTCTCCGGTCTCCTTCCCGGTCTGATCTCCATCATCGGAAGACACTCCCTCATGGAGGTCAGTGATAAACATGGCGTCCCCAAAACTGAAGAAACGGTACCGCTCCCTGATGGCTTCCTCATAAGCGTTTAACACGTGTTCCCTGCCTGCAAGCGCTGAAACCAGCATAACGAGAGTGGATTCCGGAAGATGGAAATTTGTTATGAGACAGTCCAGTGTCTTAAACCGGTATCCCGGATAGATAAAAATCTCAGTCCAGCCGCTCCCCGCCTTCAGCACGCCGTCATCCGAGGAGGCAGACTCGACGGTACGGCAGCTGGTGGTCCCCACACAGACAATCCGCCCTCCGTTTTTCTTTGTATCGTTTACCTTCTTCGCTTCCGCCTCGTCCACGATATAGAATTCGGAATGCATGTGGTGGTCTTCGATCTCGTCCACCTTGACCGGGCGAAATGTGCCGAGTCCCACATGAAGCGTCACATGGGCGATCACAACGCCCATTGCCTCGATCTCCGCCAGAAGCTCCTTTGTAAAGTGAAGTCCCGCCGTAGGGGCCGCAGCCGATCCCTCATGCTTCGCATAAACAGTCTGGTAACGGGTCTGATCCTTTAACTGGTGGGTGATGTAAGGCGGAAGCGGCATCTGTCCCAGTCTGTCGAGAATTTCCTCGAAAATCCCCTCATAGGAAAACTGAATCAGACGGTTCCCTTCATCTACGATATCCACCACCGTACCCGTCAGCAGCCCTTCGCCAAAGGTAATGACCGTACCGATCTTTGCCTTTTTCCCAGGCTTTACCAGGGTCTCCCAGATATCATTCTCACGCCTTTTGAGGAGCAGGATCTCGATCTTCGCCTCGGTGCCTTCCTTTACCCCAAACAGTCTGGCCGGGATGACCTTCGTGTCATTGATGACAAGACAGTCCCCCTTTCTTAAGTAGGAAAGAATATCGCGGAATGTCCGGTGTTCGATTTCACCCGTCTTTTTATCCAGCACAAGAAGCCTGGAAGACGAACGGTCCTCCAGCGGATCCTGCGCAATCAGCTCCTGCGGCAGTTCAAAGTTAAAATCCTTTACATTCATGTCTCTTCTCCTTTATTCTGTTGAAAAATGCTTCTCTGCACGGTGCCACGCAGAGAAGCATCTGTTGTTATGTATGTTTTGTCGTTTCTTTCCTGATCAGTTTATTTCCTGATACTTTAATTCCCGTTGTCCATGCCTTCATTTCCACTGTCTGCGCCTTCGTCGCCGCTGTCAGTTACGCCGTTACCATCAACCGTCACTTCATTTCCGGGAACTGTAACCGATCCTTCGCCATCAGTACCTTCACTAAGACCGGTTTCATCACTCTCTCCTCCGCCCGTCTGCTCTTCGCCGTTCATCAGCGTGTTATAGACAGCCAGAAGATTGGAATCCGTTTCCAGCGCGGCCCGCAGGCTTACATTTACTTCTTCCGCCATACGCTGTACGGCCTCCGACTCATTTACCCTGGCCATGTACGCCCCTTCTTCCGGAGTGACCTCCGCCATCATATGCCAGCTTCCGTCCGCGCCCCGCTTCACAAAGCAGGCAAACAGGCTGGGAGCCACGGTATCCGACTGGCGGAACTTAATATTAAACCGGGTGTAGACTACCAGTGAATGTTCCACAGGGCCGTTTACGCTGTAGCAGGCAATATCGCTGTAGCTCTGATAGTATTTTACTTCTTCCTCCATCCGCAGGCTTTCTTCCCTCAGTTCCTCCGGTGAAGCACTGTCTCCATATACATCTGCAAGACCGTTGATATCACAGGTCCTTCTCGCCTTAAAATAAGCCTCCATCAGGCTGCGGATCTCATCTCCTGCCTCTTCCAGATGATATACGGTGTCCTCTGTGTCCCCTGTCTTCTCTTCTTCTGTCGTTTCCGCCGTCCCAATTTCCATCTGTGAACTATCTGCCGTCGAGTCTCCCTCTTCCCCCTGCGGCCTGTCCGCCGCAACGATAACGATAATCAGGATAATCACTACAAGCGGAATCACCATGAACTTTAAATACCGGACGGTTTCTTCATCTGCAAGACGTTTTTTTAAGTTTTCTAACAAGTCCTTCATACGGGCCTTAACCTCCTGGAGATTCAATCTCCGTTTTATTCTAACAAACTATGATATAAAAATCAATAAAAATAGACTTGCAATTCATAAGAAAATATAGTAGAATATGAAAGATGCATCTGTAGCTCAGTGGATAGAGCAGTGGCCTCCGGAGCTGCGTGCGTAGGTTCGATTCCTATCAGGTGCATTCCTGTTAATTACGGAAAACAGGCTGGATCCCTTTATTTCTTTTGGTATCCAGCCTGTTTTTATTTACAAAAAGAGCGGTCCGCCTCGCAAAACCGCTCTTTTCATCCTCTTACCCAATCTGATCACTTACTGCCTGTAGGTATCTGCATTTGCCGCGTCAACTGCTTCCCACATTCCATCGGGAAAACCGTCTCTGAGCCAGGGCCACCAGTTATCGCTGCCCTCTGCTTCCGGCGCGCTCCAGTCAGGATAGCGGCCATCGCTGCCGTATTCAAAGTGATACCCCTTGTCCAGTCCATTCCACGATGCATGCATATCATCAGCATTGGTCAGCCAGCCGCGTTCTATTCCTTCCACCCACGGCCACATGGAATGTGCCACCCAGTAATCATGACCAAAGTTATAGTTTTTAAATTTCTCGTAAAAATCATCCGTCTGCGGGAACGCATATCCGGCCGCCGGTTTTAATCCATTTGCTCTCGCCTCCGCAGGCATCATCTGCACACCGCGCAGGTCATTCCCGTCCCATCCGGTCAAAATGATTTTGTTAAAAGTAATATTTTCCCCATTAACCGTCTTTGTCTCCGTTCTGTAAGTCTTGGAGCCGTCTTCATTTTCTATTACAGATGTTGTATCATAGATAACCGCCTGATCCCAGAGGCGGATATTCAAATCCTGTGCTCCGGCTGCGTCATATAAGGCGGCGGCATCGGCCGAGTCCACAAGACAGCCTCCATTTTCTTCCGAATAATACGCTTTGGTTCCATCTTCATTTTCAATATAAAGTGCATACTCAAAGCCATGCATCAGCTGGCTCCAGTCTGTAAGCGTATCTTCATCAAAGCCGTAAAACTGGTACACAAGCACCGCTCCGTTGGGATTCAGCCCGCCATGCTGTACCTGGTAGACATATACCGACGCTATGTCATAACTCTGTGTGAACGCTTCTTCTGCTGCATCATCTGCGCCGGAAACCGCAGCCCGGTCCACAGAAATGACCATATTAGTATAAACTGGCGTAAATGCCATTTGAACATAGGGAACAGCGATTTGTGTCTCCCTGCTGTCACTGTAAACATAATACTCCGAGTCTGGCACCAGCCTTTGTTCATCACCGTATTGGCTGTACAGCGTTACGGTGACATCCGAAGCCGTCAGCGCCGACGCATCCACACCTTCCGGCCATGTGATATAAAAATCATCCTGCTCCGTATCACACAAAATCGGTTTTCCTTCATAATCAGCTCCGATCCACGTCCAGGCTATCCCATTCCCGGTCCCGGCGTTCCGCCCTGTCTCAGCCAGAGTACGCTTTTCGGCCCCCGTGTCTTCATAATCATAAACATTTATATAATCAGCCAGGGTGATGCGTGCTTTATCGGAAGCATCTCTTCCGTAAACGTAATAACACACGCGGAATGTGGAATCCGGAACCGGAAGCCCCTGATAAGTCAGCCCGCTTACTGTCAGATTAAAATAATACTGTCCATTACCATTTCCGCCAAATGCGGTCCAGTCAGGGCCGCCTTCACTGTACACTTCTGATTCGCTGCCTCTTACCTTGGTACGCGTAAACAATTTTTCCACTTCCGTCTCGTCAAAATGGAACTCATACCGTCCCTCAGACCACACAGCTTCATCAAGCCTGACAACCGGATCTGTAAATTCGTCCACGCAATAACCGTCTCCAGCTGTCATTGCCAGCGTCACAGCCTCCGTATTCACATCATCAATTACGGTTTCTTCAGGCATTGTCAGATTAAAGTATGCAACGGCGCCGGTCACCGCTGCCGCTCCAGAGGTATTTGCCGCCACCACACCTTCGGAAGCGTCAAGGGTAATATCCAGTTCCGGAATCGTATAACTCCCCACATTTACCTTGGCCGCCTGTTTCTCCGGCTGAACATACATTGCAACAGTCCCTCCAGCGGTGAATCCCTGAATCGCCGAGGCATCTAATGTAATTTCCATTGACGTCCCGTTTTCGTTTACGGATTCCACTATGGCCACCCCGCTGTTCGTAAAGACTGCATTACCAGACTGTGTGACAAACCAGTCCGTCACATCCTCTCCGCTGGCAGCGTCAAATGCGCCCTTTGTAGCTTTCAATGTAATAGTCAGGCTTTCGTCTCCGCTCGTCAGCTTCACAGAGTCCCCCGATCGTTCAAATACCAGTTCAGAGGTATCCAGTTCACGATTCTCCACATCAACCGTCTCGGCGGCTGAATCGGCTGATGCCGCTTCTTTCTTCCCTTGATCAGAGGAAGTACTGCATGCAGTCATCGCCAGGACCAAAGTCCCGGCAATAGCAGCCATTATTTTCACTCCAAAAATATTCTTCTCCACTGTATTCTCCGTCCTTTTCTTGTTATCTGCAGATGGTGTCAATCCATGTGAATAATTCCTGTAAATCATAATCTCCGCTGTGGGGAAGCCCCCAGGGCAGGAGAAAATCTACATCATACCCTTTATTTTTAAGAAGAAGGGCTAAAATAACCGGAATTGCAAAAGATGTATCCCGGTCGAATGACCCGTGACGGATCCGCCAGTGTTTTGCCGTATCCGCCTTTCCAATGTACTTTGTCGGATTGAGCATACGAATAAGCTGCTCGGGAGCCATCTCCGCCTCCGTCTCCGTATATTCCATGGAAAATTCCGAAAAATGCCTGGCTTCCATATCCATCGAACCAAATTCCTCATTTTCGGGACTCTTGAGATCTGTGGCGTCAAAGGCAGGGGCCGGTTTCATCCGGGTAATCTCTTTCATATAAGCCTTCCAGTCCAGCCCGACCACTCTTTCTCCCAGAATTTTCAGGGCCGGAAATGTATTAACAGCGCTTCCTGGCGCTGAAAGCCCTGATAAGTGATTGGCTGTTTCATGGAATGCAAGCTCTCTGCCGGCAGATTTTAATATTTCTCCCTTGATGTATTCCAGAAAGCTTCCCTCCCCATTTTCATCCAGATTCAGACTGTTTCCATTTTCATCTTTCAGTTTCAGGCTGTTTAGGTATGCCGGAAACAGTTTTTGCAGTTTCCCTGACAGCTCCATCTGCCTGTCCGTCATAGTTCCATCTTCCTGGATCCGGACTATCCCATGTTCTGTCTTCTTATGGCGTGTACGGCAGTAATCGCGGATACCGCCAAACTGCCATTCATAGGCCGAATCGGAATTTTCCAGATTATGAATCGGACAGTAGCAGTTCGCTGCAAAAACATCGTCACGTTCATCTGCTGCACCGATTTCCTTCAGATAAGGGACGTAATCCCGGCTGTTTCCGGTTGCGCCAGCCAGTGCAGACAACGCTCCGCCTGCACTGGTCCCGCTGGTGATGATCCGTTCCGTATTTCCGGGAATCAAACCTCGGTTATGGCGTATATACCGGATGACCGCCTTCATATCAACAATCAAAGCCGGTGCTTTACCTACCATTTTCCCATTATCCTGTCCGGTATCATCGACTTTCCCTCCCTCAAAAAACTCTGTACTTTTCATTCCCGAGGTTCTTCCGCGCACACCGCCGGAAACTACTACACAGCCGTGCTCCAGCGCTGCAAATATGGAATTGGGCATTCCCGTTCTGATATTCAGTCCCGGCTCTTCCGCCGGCCCCGGCAGATAGCCGCCAACCGTATTGGGTACGAAGATTGGAGCGGTAAGCTTCGTATATCCGCCGATCATTCCCCCCCGGTCATACACCTCCGGAACAAATATATTCAGCTTCTGGACAGGATCGGCCGGCCGTTCACAGTATACAATTCCAAGATAAGCTCTGCAGGTGATTTTTTTACCAGCCGCTTCATACGTTCTGGTCTCACCTCTCTCTGCATCAAATTTTAAGTTGTCATTCATTTTTATTTTCTCTTCATATTCTTTATAGTCCTGCTTCATTACAGAAGCTTCTTCGCCTTGTCGTTATTATAGATCACCAGTTCCGCAGCAAATGCAAAGATACAGCCTGCCGCTACACCGATACAGTACTTGATCAAATCCGTTGTACCACTCGCTGCGCTTACGAAGTTGGGGAAGGAAAACAGCCCGCTGCCGCCAAACATATAGATCCTGGTTCCCAGAAGTCCCAATACGGCACCGCCTACACAGCCTGATAAAATATTTAAGTATAATTCTTTTTTAAGCGGAATTAATACCGAATACATCAAAGGCTCTCCCACTCCGCAAATCTGGGACAGCGTTCCCGGAAGCGCTAAGTCCATGACCTTCTGATTCTTATGACGAGCTGCCGCCAAACAGATTGCAATTCCCTGCGCCATACCGATCATCGGTCCGATGCTGCCGCATGCCAGCATGTAATCAAAGCCCTGAACAGCAATCGTGGAAAGCCCCAGAGAGATAATAACCCAGTGCAGTCCAAACATAACGAGGATACCAAAACCTCCGCCGATTAAGGCGCCTGCAATAATTCCGCCGACAACCGGAATATTGTAAAGAAACGTAACGAACATTGCAATCACGCCACAGATGCCCATGGAAACTGGTCCAATCACCAGGTATGTAAACACTACGGTTACCAGCAGAACGATAACCGGTGTCAGAATTCCCCTGATAGCTGCCGGAAGACTCTTTTTCAGCGCCTTCTCAAGCTTTGCCGCTACGTATACCGCAATAATGATTGGAATCACACTGGAAGTGTATCCGCTTCCCGGCATGACGATGGGAATTCCCAGAAATGTATTATAATAGCTCATTTCAAACGCAGTGCCTGCAAAAATAGTTCCGGAAACCGCCAGATTGGAAGCAATATTGACCATACTGGGGTAGACCAGAGTTGCACCAATAGCGGCACCGAGTATTTCATTCATTTTAAACTTACGTGCGGCCGTAAATCCGAGTATAATTGGCAGAAAATAGTAGAAACCATCACCAATCGAATACAAAAGCATATAAAGACCACTTGTATCGCTGACCCACCCCAGGGTCAGTGTAAGGGCAATCAGTCCCTTGATAATACCAGCTGCCGCCAAAACGTGTAAAGTTGGGGCCAGAACACCGGATATCGTATCCATCAGCCGATTGATTACTCCAGACTTCTTCTTGGGGCCCACCCCTTCATCCGATGATGCATCCTCTTCGACCACTCCGCCGCCATTAATCCCTGTCTGTTTTATAATGGACTCATAGACTGACTCGACTTTATTGCCAATAACGACCTGATACTGGCTTCCTGAATTGATGACTTTCAGGATACCTTCGGTTTTTGAGAGTGCTTCTGTCTTTGCCTTACCGTAGTCCGCCAGATCAAAGCGCAGTCTCGTCATACAGTGTGTAAGACCCTTGATGTTTTGTTTTCCCCCAACGAGCCGGACAATTTCTCCGGGCAAAGTTTCATAGTTAACTGCCATTCCATCTTCCTCCTTGTTTTAAATAATTTATTCATCATTTATTTACTTCATAAATATATTATACATTATTATCCGTATTTTAAAATACTTGTTTTGCATAAATATTTTATTTATTTTTGTGCATTTTGTCCAAATATTTTATTTGATACTATTATAAAACTTTGGTTTATAGAAGTGATTTTTATTCTATAATATGGTAATATAATTGTATCATTAAAATTGAATGGATTAAAAATGATTTGAACAAACTGAAAGGAATGATAAATTTCATGAATGTCATTCAGATTATGGAACAGAAAAAAACAGAATTTACCCCCAACGACCAGCTTATTTATCAGAAAATATCTAAAGATCCCGGCAAAATCGTTCAGATGACTACCAGTGCGCTGTCTGACGCCTGTGGTGTCTCTCAGCCCGCTCTCACAAGATTTGTAAAAGGGCTCGGTTACAGCCGGTATCAGGATTTCCGTGCAGATCTTATCGCATGGCTTGCCGAACAGAGGACACAACAGATGCCGGACTGTGAACACTTAGAATATTTTTCAGTTATGAACCAGCTTCTGAGAGAAGCAGAAAAAATACTTACAGATTCTTATATGCGCAGCCTTGCCTGCTATATCAATCAATTCAACAGGGTATTTACCACTGGTGTTTCTAAGAGTTTTCAACCCGCCTCTCTTCTGGAAACACTTATGATGAAAACAGGACGTTTTTTTCACGCGGTCCCCAATGATAATATCTCTGAGCTTAGCGATTCAATGATGGAAAATGATCTTCTTATCGTCTTCTCCGTGAGTGCCAAACACTCTCTCCTGAAATCGCTGTCCAGTTCCACAGGGAAAATTATGCTCGTCACTGTCACCAGTTCCCATCCTTATCAGGAACTGATTGACCGTCAGGTTTTACTGCCTTATATTCCACCAACACCAGAAGAAAGTGCGGTGTCTCCGGTTTTATTCGATATGTTCGTCGAGATACTCTGCCGATATCTGACGCATTGAAAAATACAAAAGCCTTCTAACCCTGACGCTCATCAGGTTAGAAGGCTTTTTACGCTCTGTTTCCGGCTGCTATTTCTTAAAAAATCCGGTAACCGTATCCCATATTTTCACAAACACATTTACAATTCTCTGCCACAGACCGACGTTCTGTGCAGCCGGTTCGATATCAACCGCGTTTGTATTCACATCTTCTTCGCTGATCTCCTCCGTGCGCAGAATAACCTGGATGCTGGCCGGAGACGGGTTCTTATCCGATGTAAAGGAAATCATGGACCGGGACGGATCCATTTCCAGCAGATTCGTGTCATCCTCGATCTTATCCAGTTCCTCTTTTACGCTGGTTCTCAAGTCCTCGTTGGCATCCTTTAATTTCCCGCTGGTTCCACTGGTGTCCGCAGCCTTTTCCAGAATATCAATCAACCCGTCCAGAGTCTGTTTCGTACCGTTTTCCACAGCGCTTCGGTTGGCCTTCGCCGTGTTCTGTACACTTCTTAACAGCGTAATCAGCTGGCTCGTACCGGAACTCATCTGATCGAGAGAGGCTGCCATATCATCGAGCATCAGGTCAAAACCGGCCTTATCTTCATTAACGGTTCTGTTTAAATCGTTGATATCACCGATCAGCATCTCGATCCGTCCCATAATGGAACCAATCTCACCGGCTGCATCCCTGCTGCTCTCCAGGCCGTCATTCAGGCGGACTCCGGACAGCGTGCGCTCCAAATCGCTCACAAGCCCCTGAAGACCGGATACCACAGGAAGAAGAGCCTTGGCGGCGGCCGCCAGCTTTGAAAGGCTGGCCGCGTCTCCCAGGCCGTTTCCGTTCATCGCATCCAGCTGGCTGCGAAGACGATCCACAGCGTCAGAACCGGCAACGGATTCCAAATCGTCCAGGATGCCGTACGTTTCCTCCAGTAAATCGTTCAGAGTTTCCTGCTGCTCCGCCAAGTCCTCCTCATCCAGTTCTGCCGGCATTCCTCCTGCTGTCTGAAGAATGTTCTGAAGGATTTCACTGATCTCTTCCAGCTTGTCATCGACCACCTGCAGATGATCCAGGATTTCATCCCTGTTGGAGCTGTTTAAATCGTTCCGCAAATCCCCCAGGGAATCTTCCAGATCACTGAGTTTTCCAGCCAGATCAAAGAAATCATTGCCGGAACTTCTCAGCGTCTTCACGATGGCATTGATTCTCGTATTGATTTCATCCAGAGACTGCTTATTCGTATTGATATCAGGAGCCAGCTGGCTGATCTTTTCATTGACAGCCTCTAAGCTGTCCAGGCTGTTATCCGCGTTGGCGGTGATTTCGTCCTTTGACGCATCAAACCCGGCTCTCGCCTTCTGCAAATCCTCCAGGCCCGCCTGTGCCACATTCATGCCGCCGCTGATCCGGTCCAGTGTATCCAGAATTTCATTCATACCATCCAGCAGCTTGTCGGTGGAATCACCCACCGTGTCCTTTACCTCTTTGATATCGGTGATCTCACTCATCTGGTCCAGCGTTCCGGGAATCATCATCATAATCAGACCCATGGACTCGAAATCCGTCGTGCTGATACCGATGTGAAAGGTCTTCTCCTCTCCCGGCACTGCGGCAAAAATTACCACTTTATACGTTCCCAGCGCCTGTGTCTGGGAGCCGGGTGCCTCCACGGCATTGACATCTTCCATGTTAACCATGGTTGCCACCTGAAGCAGCATATTATTCCGGTAATACTCCCTCGCGTTCTTATTCGGAATGCAGTGGACCTCCATTTCCACAAGCCCGTTGGCATGAACCAGATCCTTTGCTTCCTTTGGAATGCCGTTCAGCTTATAGGAAACGTCAAAATCCCATGGAAGAACCACCTCATCGTTGTCCAACTGGCACTCGTAGTAAAACCGCTCCTTGGAATTCTCCGGAAGCTGCCAGGTGACAGAGTCCCCGTTTATCACAGGTTCCGCGTAATTGGACATATTGGTGACATCTTTGTAATTCCCGTAATCCGTAAATGTCCGAAGGCCGTTTAAGGAAATTCCCTTTACCACACTGCTGTCCACCCGGTTTCCATAATGATCGAGATTCACATACAGAGCCTCATCCGCAGCCACCGCGGGCGGTCCGGCAAGGACGCTCCCCGCCATGGACATGCCGAGTATCGAACTGATCAGGGCGGCGGCGGTAATCCTGTATCTGATTTTTCTTCTATTTCTCATGTTCCTTCACCTCATTCTCAAGATTCTTTGACGGCGGTTCCTTTTGCGGTTCCGTTTTCATCTGCTCCATTTTCTGTTTCATCTGTTCCTTCAAATCCCGTTTTTTCTGCCTCGCCGCAAGACGCGCTTCCTCCAGCCTGACTTTCTTTGCCTCTTCCTTCATGAGCAGCGGATCCGCCATGGTAAGAAGCACCGGCAGCAGAAACAGCACCATCAGAACACTGATTAAAGCCCCTCGCCCGATCAGATGACCAAGACCGCCGATTGCCGCCACAGAGGAGACAAAGTATAAGCCATACCCTGCAATCGTTAAAATCGTTCCCGACGTCAATATGGAAAGGGCGCTCCGCGATACGGTATGCTTAATCGCCCGTGCCTTTTCCGGATACGTTCTTCTCGCATCCATGTAATTATTCGTCATCAGTATGGAGTAATCCACCGTAGCTCCCAGCTGCAGGCAGCTGACGATAATGTATCCCATATACAGCATGCTTTCACCAGTGAAATACGGGACAGCCATATTGAAGAAGACTGCCACCTCGATAGGGATCAGGACGACAACCGGAATAATCAGCGATTTAAACGATATCAGCACCACCAGCCCCACGCCGAGGATTGACAGCAGATTGACGAAACTGTAGTCTGCCGTAATAATCGATTTGATATCCTGTGTAGAAGGGATCACTCCCGTTATATAGGAATCCTCCGGATAATAGCTTTTTACAATGGAGGTAATCTCATTGGCGCACTGAAACGCAAAATCGCTCTCATCCGAGGTCTTCACATAGATCATAATTCTGCTGTAATTTTCCGTATGCAGCAGGCTCGTTGCGCTCTTTGGAATGATTTTTTCCGGTATTCCCTCCGGTATGGTGCCCGCCAGGGAGGTGACTGATTTTACGTAGTATAAATCGTCCAGTGCATCCGTTAAATCCTTCTCCTTCACCATGCTGGTATTGGGTACCACGGCCAGAATCAGATTGCTCTTTCCGAAACGCCCGTTGATCTGCTGCTCATCTTCATACACCTTCGTTCCGGGGCTGGATCCCAGCGCGCTGTTTCCAAATGTAAAAGAATTCATATTCTGCGCCGTAAATGCAGGAATCACAAATAAAAGCACCACGCCTAAAACCACATACCGGACCTTATAGACTGTCTGGCCCAGGCCATGGAAGGACGGCATAAAGGATTTATGCTCCGTCCGCTTAATCCTGTCTCCCCATCGAAGCAGAAGGGACGGCATCAAAAACAGCACGGTAATCAGACTGACCACGATTCCCTTGGCCAGAACGAATCCCAGATCCTTTCCTATGCTGAAACGCATCAGCATCAGAACAATAAATCCGATAATCGTAGTTGCGCCGCTGGCCAGAATAGAGGGCAGAGATTTATGTATGGCATTGGTAACAGCGGTAACGGGGTCATTTCCCTTCGCCCGTTCCTTTGTAAACATATCCAGCAGGAATACCGAGTAATCCATGGCTACAGCCAGCTGCAGAATCGAGGCCACGCTGAAGGTCAGAAATGAAATGGTCCCCAGAATCAGGTTGGTCCCCATATTGATGATAATGGCAATCCCCATGACCATCAAAAACATGACCGGTTCAAACCACGATGTGGTAGTGAGGCACAGAATGACAGCAATCATCACCACTCCCAGTGCCATTGCAATGCTGATCTCCCGCATCAGCGTCTCATTTAAGGATTTATTCTGTACCGCGGAACCCATGAAATAGCCTTTGTCACCGGTAAGGGTCTGCATCTCATTGATGGCAGATTTCGTCAGACTGCTGGAATCGCCTTCCTCGAATATGATATCCATCACCGCGTAATCATCTTTATAATAATCCTGGATATCATCGTAATTGATAAAAATGTTGGCATTGTATACATCCGTGGTTGTATCTGCCCACATGACCATATCCACGCCGTCAATCTCCGCGATCCGGTCCTTATAGGCCTTTGCCTCATACAGCGTCACCGGCCCCACCATCACCCGGGCGGTTCCCGGATAACCGAATTCCTCCTCCATCCGGTTTAAGCCTTCCTTGGCAGGCGCCCAGTCAGGCAGATATTCGCTCAAATCGTAATTTACATGCACAAAACAGGCAGATATCACCGAAAGAATCACCGCAACGGCAAAAATCTTCTCGATCCATCTGCCTTTCTGTACAATCACATCGACCATACTAAAACGCTTTTTCTGTCTTTTCTCTCTTGTTTTTCTCGTTTTCACAGCCATCACCCTTTTCCAATCTTTACGATCTTAACAATAATACCTTTTCCCCTTTTTGTAATTATACAATTTATTTAAGTTGGATGGTTTTTAGACAAAAACAGAAATATGTCTAAAAAGAGAATCTCCATATATAAAAACGCCCAAACGGCAAATTCGTTCGGGCGTTCTAAACTGATATCAGATGAATCAAAAGAGTAAGCTGCCGATCTGGAACACCAGCACCGCGGCTCCCCAGGCAGTCAGAAGCTGAAACAGAACCATCCCCAGTGTCCACCTTGTGGAACCGGTCTCCTTTCGTATGGTTGCCACCGCAGCGATGCACGGAGAATACAGCAGACAGAAAATCATCAGCGCATACGCATTGACACCGTTAAAGCCAATCGACGACAGGATGCCGGACAGCTGATTCATACCGCCGGCCGAATTGATATTTCCAATTCCAAACAGAACGGAGAAGCTGGATACCACAACCTCCTTAGCCGACAGACCGGAAATCAGCGCTACCGCAATTCTCCAGTCCCCAAGCCCCGCAGGATTCAGCACCGGTACTAACACCCTGCCGATCATGGCTGCAAAGCTTCCTGAAACGTCATCTACAAAGCCGGAGGGCCCGCTGTTTAACACAAACCACAGGACGATGGAAGCCAGGAATATGGTGGTTCCCGCCTTGCTTAAATAATCCTTCACCTTATCCCATACATAGATTGCCACCGTGCGCATATTGGGCGTCTTATACTCGGGCAGCTCAATCAGCAGTGTATCCTCTTCCCCAGCCTTCGACATCCGGTGTGTCACATGAGCCACCGCAATGGCGACAACCAGTCCGATTAAATACAGGGAATAGGCCACAATCAGTGCGTGCTGCGGGAAAAACATCTCCGCAAACAGCACATAGATAGGCAGTCTGGCGGAACACGACATAAACGGTGTGATCAAAATAGTCCTTCTTCTGTCCTTTTCACTCGGCAGAGCTCTGGCCGCCATAACGGCAGGCACCGTACAGCCAAATCCCAGCAGCATGGGCAGAAACGCCTTGCCGGAAAGTCCAACCCGTCCCATGGTCTCATTCATCACGTAGGCAACTCTGGCCATATAGCCGCTGTCCTCCAGAAATGCCAGCGCAAGAAACAGGATAAAGATATTGGGAAGGAATGTCAGGATTCCGCCAACACCGGCCACAATTCCATCTACAACCAGGGAGGTAATCCACTCCGATGCATGAATGCTCTGAAGAAGATACAGCGTACTGCCTGAGAGCCAGTCGAGTCCGACTTCAAAATATCCCTTCAGGAAATCACCGACCGTAAAGGTCAGAAAGAAGACCATTGCCATGATCCCCAGGAAGATAGGGATTCCCCAGACCGGATGAGTCAGGTATTCATCAATCTTATCGGTCGATGCCGCCTTGGCCTCCTTGTTAACCAGACACTCCTTTATAATCTCCTCTATGTAATCGTATTTCTGATTGATGATCTCCTTCTCATAGTTATGGTCAATGATGTTATTTAAGTCCACCGGATGGTCATTCCAGACGGTCTCATCGTATTCCATAAACTTGATGGCATGCCACCGCAAATTATCCATGTCTCCGTAGTGAGCCTTAAGTACCGTCTCCACCTTGGATATCTTGTTTTCAATCCGGGGCGTATATTTGACCACCGTGCCCTGTGGACCTTCCTCGTAGTGATGGACCACCGCATGCATCAGCACATCCAGACCGGTCCGCTTTCTTGCCGATACCGGTACTACCGGAATGGAGCCGAGCATCTCCGGAAGACGGTGAAGATCGATCTCCATACCGCGGTCCTCCACGATATCCATCATATTCAATGCCAGAATTACCGGTTTCTTCAGTTCCAGCAGCTGAAGCGTCAGGTAGAGATTCCGCTCCAGCGAGGAGGCATCCACCACATTGATGATGACGTCGACTTCTCCATCCTCAATACACTTCCTTGTGACCTTCTCCTCAATGGTATAGGAGGTAAGGCTGTAGATTCCCGGTGTGTCGATGACACGGATCGGCCGGCCCTTATAGCTGGTCTCTCCTTCCACCCGCTCCACCGTAACGCCCGGCCAGTTTGCCACTTTCAGTTTTGCTCCTGTAAAGGCGTTAAACAGTGTCGTCTTACCACAGTTCGGATTACCAACAAACCCTACATTAATTACTTTATTCTCATCACTCATGGTCTGCGGCCTCCCTGATCTCAATTCCCTCTGATATTCTGCGCCCTAACGCCAGACGGGTTCCCCTTACTTTTATAATCACGGTCCCGCTGCCTTTTTTATTCATCAGGGTTACCGGCGTCATCTCGTTGACGCCGAGGGCTTCCAGCCGCCTCGTAATCGTGTCGTCCACCATTACGCTGTAGACAATATATGTCTTACCTATTTCGCCTTCGTGCAGTTTCATTCTGTTCTCCTCCGGACTGCCGTTTCATTCGTCTCCCCCTGTTTCAGGGCAATGGAAAACCCAGGCCTCACGATCGTCGGCCCGGGCACCTTCTGTATTCCGGCGTCCATAGAAATTCTACACTTATTGAGAATTATTGTCAATATCAAATAATGCTGACTTTCTATGATTTGCGCATTGTTTTACTGTTTTATTTACTCGTCCAGTTCCTGGAGCATCTTTTTCACTTCCACCATACGGTCACGCAGCCTTGCCGCCTCCTCGAAGTTCAGCTCCGCAGCCGCCTGATGCATCTTCTTCGTCAATTCCTTTGCCAGTTTTTCCAGTTCCTTCGCATCCATGGATTCCGGATCCTTCTCAAAGGACTTCTTGTCCTCGATCGCTGCCTTCGATATGGCAATCAAATCGCGGACAGACTTCTTGATGGTCGTCGGCGTGATTCCGTGCTCTTCATTATACTGCTGCTGAATCGCGCGCCTTCGGTTCGTCTCCTCAATCGCCACACGCATGGAATCCGTGATGGAGTCCGCGTACATAATAACGTGACCCTCTGAGTTACGCGCCGCACGTCCCACCGTCTGAATCAGAGACGTCTCCGAGCGGAGGAATCCCTCTTTATCCGCGTCGAGAATCGCCACCAGCGTAATCTCCGGTATATCGAGCCCCTCCCGCAGCAGGTTGATTCCGACCAGAACATCGAAGACGTCAAGACGCATATCACGGATAATCTCCGAGCGTTCCAGCGTATCAATATCAGAGTGAAGATACTTCACCCGGATACCAATCTCTCTCATGTAATCTGTCAAGTCCTCCGCCATACGTTTCGTCAGAGTTGTAATAAGAATCTTATGCTTATTGGCAACCTCCTTGTTGACCTCCGAAACGAGATCATCGATCTGGCCTTCCACCGGCCGCACCTCAATCTCGGGATCCAAAAGTCCTGTAGGACGGATAATCTGTTCTACCCTCAGCATCTCATGGTTTGCCTCGTACACGGAAGGCGTAGCCGACACAAACATCATCTGGTCGATCTTCGACTCAAATTCTTCAAAATTCAGCGGCCTGTTGTCCAGAGCGGAGGGAAGCCGGAATCCATAGTTTACCAGAGTCGTCTTCCTGGACCGGTCTCCCGCAAACATTCCGCGAACCTGAGGCAGCGTTATATGGGACTCGTCCACAATGATCAGAAAATCATCGGGGAAGTAATCAATCAGCGTACATGGCGGCTCTCCAGGCAGGGACCCGGTCAAATGTCTGGAATAGTTCTCAATTCCGGAGCAGAACCCTGTCTCCCGCATCATTTCCACATCAAAATTCGTCCGCTCCGAGATTCTCTGGGCCTCCAGCAGTTTGTCCTCGCTCTTAAAATAAGCCACCTGCTCCTTCAGCTCCGCAAGAATCGTCTGAGTCGCAAGCTCCATCTTTTCTTTTGAAACCACGTAGTGGGATGCCGGGAAGATCGCAATGTGTCCCAGTTCCGCCTTTCCTTCACCGGTAAGGGAATCAATCTCTGTAATCCGTTCCACCTCATCCCCGAAGAACTCCACCCGGTAAGCATCTCCGCCTGAGTATGCCGGATAAATCTCCAGCACATCGCCTCTTACCCGGAAACTGCCTCGCTTAAAATCCATATCATTCCGTGTATACTGGATGTCGATAAGCTTGTGAATCACCTCGTCCCTGTCTTTTTCCATACCCGGACGCAGGGAAATCACCATCTCCTTATAGTCGATGGGGCTGCCCAGGCCGTAAATACAGGACACGGAAGCAACGATGATCACATCCTCCCGCTCGGAAAGTGCAGCCGTAGCGGAGTGACGCAGCTTGTCGATCTCATCATTGATGGCTGAATCCTTTTCAATGTAAGTGTCCGTTGAGGGGACATAGGCTTCCGGCTGGTAGTAATCGTAATAGGAGACAAAATACTCGACCGCATTCTCCGGGAAATATTCCTTAAACTCGCTGTAGAGCTGTGCGGCAAGGGTTTTGTTGTGGGCAATGATGAGGGTAGGCTTCTGGATTCGCTGGATGACATTTGCCATGGTGAAGGTCTTTCCAGAGCCCGTAACCCCTAGTAAAGTCTGGAATTGGTTGCCTTCCTGGAAGCCTTTTACAAGGGCTTCAATCGCCTGCGGCTGGTCGCCGGTGGGCTGGTATTCTGAGTGTAATTTGAACTCCATTTTCGCTTTTTCCTTCCTTGGTGACCACTTAAAAAGTTCGCCTATTAGGCAGAAATTCGTAAAAGAAGACCGTTTTGAGTTGCCTAATAGACGAACTTTTGCCATTTTACGAATGAAGGTCACCAAAATGCTATTTTCTTAACTCCGCAACACTATATAAACTCAATGAAATTAGTAATACCAAATGTCACCAAAATTATAACATAGCGGAAGGAAAAAGTATAGGCGCAAGTAGGAACATTTGTTCTTTCCCCTGCGCCTTGTTTCATTTTGAGAACCAAATTGATATTTGATTGAAACTACTACTGCCCTTAATTTTTAAACATAATCTTCTGCCGGAACTTCGATTTCCAACAGTTCTTCCTCAAACTGCTTGTCTACCTCCTTTATCGGAAGCACCTCATCTATGAACGGCTGAATTTCATCTACACAGTCAGCAATAATTTCCCGGTTATCACCATATACATCTAAAGTGATTAGCTCCGTTGCATGTCCCATTAATTTGGATACTGCTTTGGGATTAAAATTATTTTTCAAAAGCAGTGTGCAGAAGGTACTGCGTAAATGATGCCACTTTATATCCGGCAGGTTGTTATCCGCTAATAGTTTTTTATAATATTTCCAATGGAAATCCTTGCTTCGCGGTTTCCCGTAGTTAGAGCAGCAAACATATCCTGAATCCTGAAACTGGCTTCTCCTGCGACTCTTATTTCTCTCATACACCTCCCTCTGTTGCAGAATCGCCTCAAACACATAATCTGGTATCGGAATATCACGATAGCTCGATGGGGTCTTCAATCCAAGTTCCTGTTTCGTAAAGGTTTTAGGTGGAAAGTCTTCTTTTTTTGTGTTGATTTTCTTCCCCAACTGCCGGCGAAGCTTTAGTGTTCGGTTAATATAGTCAATATCCGAATATTTCACACCGTTGATTTCCCTTCTGCGAAGTCCCATTAATACATTAAACAGGATCTGCATATGTATCGGCGTGTCCCTGCTGGCCTCCAATAGAATCAGAATCTGATCCATTGTCAGGGTTTTCTGTGTGTCAATACTGCGGGCATGGTATTCCTTCTTCTTTACCGTTTTAGGAAGATTGATACCAACTGCCGGATTCTCCGCAATGATTTTTTTCGCTACAGCATAGTTCATAGAGACATTCATCACCGTTTTAACCAGCCTTGAGACCGATACAGAATATTCTGCACGGTCGTTATACAGCTTTTGAACATCTCCACGGTTAACGGCTGACATCTTTTTCTTTCCAAGGATTGGAATAATGTGGTTATACACGATATTGGAATAAGCAGCATAAGTTTCTTCGCTTCTTACCCTCTTGCATATATCCTCCTTTAGCCAAAACTCTAAAAAGTCACTTACTTTAACATTCTCATATACAATATAAGTTCCAGCATGTAATTTACCTATTGTGTTATCCCTGGCAGCATTAGCCTCTTTATCTGTCTTAAATCCCGACTTTTGCTGAGTTCTTTCAGTACCATCTATGTATTTTAAAACAACACGGTATCCGAATTTTCCCTTTATAGGAATCACTGGCTTTACTTCCCAATCCACATACTGCTGAAGGCTCAAATCAATTATCATACTGCTCTCCTTTCCACAGGAACGAATGCTTGATTCATAAATGCCAATATATTCTCGTTTTCATCCATTACATCACAATAATATTCAAACGTTGTGTGGACAGAGCCGTGCCCAAGTAATGCAGATATCTTAATCAGTGGAACCCCCATCTCAATCAGAATTGTTGCATACATATGCCTTAATCCATGTACCGTGATATGCGGAAGGCCATTCTTGCTACAAATTCCAGTTAAAGCGCTATTTAAAGCTGACAAACTATGTAGTTTTCCATTTCTCTGACAGCTGATATAATCATTGTCATCATATTGACCGGCATACACTACCTTATTGGACTCCACAAGTCGTCTCCGTTTTTCCAGTTCTTCTATGATTATGGCTGGAACCCGCAAAACCCGGAAACTGTTTGGTGTTTTTGGATCTCGTTCAATCAGCCCATAATTGTCTATTTTACTTCCACTCCCTTTTTTTATAAGTGGATCTGAAGCAATCTGCCTTCTGATAGTTACAGTCCTTTTCTCCATATCCAAATCACTGAATTTAAGTCCAAGAATCTCGCCTTTTCGTAAGCCACAGAATAGCCCTAACAATATTTCCAAATACCAGTTATTTTCGGAAGACGCTTTCAGCAGGACCTTGATTTTTTCTTTACTCAGAATTGTTATCTTTGGCTTTTGTCTCTTATACGGCTTTGTGCCAGTAACCGGATTGGTTTTAATATACCCACCGATTACTGCCTCTTTCATTGCCATATTTAGAATCTCCCGCCCTTTATTTCCTGCAGAGGCACTGACCTTTGCTACCCGCTCCAACAATGCATCAAGATACTCTGCATTGGCAAACCGGACCTTGATGTCGTACTCAATATTCGGCAGGATTAAGTCATAAACCGCATATGCGCCTACCATTCTGGTTGTTGTTTCAATTCTTTGAGAGAATATCTCCTCAAACCAATAAATCAAATAATCCTTAAGCGTGACTTCTGTATTGATTTGATGTGCCAGATGATAGGCCCGATACGCCTTTTTAAACTCATCTTCGTGTCGCCTATAGCTCTTATCAGCCTCTTCACTGGTAGCAAACCCGCCCTTTTTGCTGTACTTTATCGAACCATCGTCCTGAAGTATCTTGGTACGGTGATACCATGAATTATTTTCAAAAAAAGCTGCACTATTCTGTGGTTTTCTTTTCAACTATCTCACCCGCCTTAACTAATTCCGTCTAGCCAGTCATCAAAAGATTGTTTGGGAACCCTGAAAAGCTTTCCAACTTTAAGGACCCGGAACGGCTTTTGATTCCTATACGCCTCGTCCAAAAAGGTATATGTTTTGCTCCTCCCAATCCCTAAAATCTCCTGGATTTCCTCTGCGTTATATACTTTTTTATCTTTCTGTAAAACTTCTATCGCTGTCACCCCCTTTACAAAGGCAACTAGCCATGAGCATGATTGATGCCACCTAACGTGGTTCAATCTTAGACTAATCGCTAATACTATATTGATTTCACAAAACCGCTCAGTTTTTAAAACAGTCTGTTTCTCTACAATCATTGTAAAAAATTGGCTTTTGTTTCCTCAAGAGCATTTCACAATTTTTTTACTTCTTATAACATTTCATTAAGGTGGTTGTGCTTTCTCCAAAGCAAATTTTCATGCCGTATTTACTCGTCCCCCGGCATCTGGAGTTGTCCTATCTGTTTGCAAAACAGCTTAAACCACGCCAGATGTTTCCATACTAACGCAGCCTCCCCTCATTAGGTGAGCGGCAGTCCCCACAAGTTTCCAACTGATATCATCCTCGCACAGCTTATGCGGCCGTCACAAGCCATCAAACCCCTGCCCGGGCTTATTTTGATTTGATATATTTCGCAGCATTTCTGCTATGGCGTATCTCTCGTATGCTCGATTTCAGTTTTTGTTATAGGACAACTGAACCTATGCTATTTTCAATGTACAAAAAATAAACCTTATATAATATAAATAGGATTAGAATGGGATTATTTAGAAATTTTAACAAAAATTCAATGATTATCTCGGAAAGCCCTTGATTTACGGGCGTTTTCAAAGGATTGTAGGCTGATTTTACTACCAATTTACTACTTACGGAGTTAGCTTTGATATGCCGCCGAAATCCTTTTGAAGATAGACCCCATACCGCCGTTTGGAAATGGCGTGGCACATCAGCAATCAAATAGAGAAACACAACACACCACCAGACAGGCGGCGTTACCTATTCCCACACGGGAAAACAGGAACGCCGCTTTTTTTATGCCCTCATGTCACGCAGTAGGGGCAAAGGAAGCCTTGTATCATGGGGCTTTCCGGGCTTGAAAATCAAGCGGCAAGGGATTGATACCTTTTCCCTCAAAATCGGCGTTCTATCGCGTGACAGGACGCAGGAAACAACACCCACAAAAAGACCGGGCACGGTGGCCAGTGATTGGCTACCGCGCCCGGTTCTTTTTGGGTTAATCGTCCAACAAATCACAGTAGCTTACATTCAGCACCTTTGCGATTGCCTTTAGCTCAATATCGGTTACAAATCTTTTACCGCTTTCAATCCTCTGTATAGCGTTCTTATCCACGTCAAGCCCTGCAATTTGCAGCATATCCGAAAACTCTTTTTGTGACGGTTTGGAGGATATACATTCCCGAAACTTCTTGATTTTGCGCCCACAAATATTGTTCGAGCCGTCGCCCGCTTTGTTTTTATACATATCAGCTCTCCTAATTTGACATTTACTAATTGTCATATAGGAAAGTATATGTTAAAATCGTTCCTGTATTGACATTCACTAAATGTCAATCAATAAACTTTATGATAGGGAGATTTACGAATGAAAAAGAAAATCGACGCAGAACGTGCAATACGGACGCTTGCCATGAAAGAGGGAAAAACCGTTGAATACATACGTTCGCAGATGAAACTTGCCATGATTTCCGGGTTATGCAATCCTGACCCACAGGTACAGGCGAATTGGAAAAAGATACCTTGCAAAGGAGAAGCCCCGACCCCCGAAGAATTGACAACGTATTTGGCAACTTACACGGAAGCCGGGATAGACCCCTTTGTATAACACTATAAATGCGGCGTTTCCTTATCCCGTTCCGGCTCTTTGCCCTGCCGCAAGATACTGTCAATATTTTGCTTGATAACGCTGTATTCTTTGACTTGCTTTTTCAGCTTCCCATAGTCAGAGTACAGCGTTTCTTTTTCTGCTTGTAGCCGTTCATATTCTGTTTGCAGGGTGGCGACGTTGGGGAGCTTGCCGGATAAGCCCGCCGATTTCAATGTCTTTGCTGCTGCTTCATGCAAAATGATACTGCCCTCATGGGCGGCGCGGTACTGCCCGCTGTTCTTTACCTTCCGGTATGCGTCATAAATGGGCTTTGTCTTTTGGTACGTCGTGATATTCTTAATCAGCAACGCCATATCCGCAAGCCGCTTTTCCATGCTCTTTAGTGCGTCGGAAGCCTGTTCACTTGCCGCCGTGACTTCCTCAATCCGGCTGATTAAATCCGAATACTGTTCATTCTGATGTTCCGTAAGGAAGTTGAGCGTCTTTGCCGCCTGTTTCAGATTGTGGATTTTCGCCCATTGCTCATAGCCCCGGCTCTCTCCCGCCTTGATACTGTTTTCAATATCTATCAGCAGGGACACGCCCTTTTTCTCTGCCCGTGGAGCTTTGGCGGCGCGTATGCGCTTGCCGCTTATCCGTTCGGTGATAGCTTCCTCTGTATAGTCCGCGCCGAGGGTTTTCAAACGGGTAAACCGTTCCTGTCCGGGAGCGCGGCAGGATATGTATTTGCCCCGCTTGATTTCATAGCCTGACGCTTCCAACCGCCGCAATAATTCCTCAAAATCTGCCACTTGGGGAATGAGCGCGTCAACGGCAATCTTTAGCTTGCCTTTCCAACTCGTCCCCGTTTTTTCAGCTTGGTACTCTACATAGCTTTTCCCCTTGCTGCCTTTGCCCGGAACGACGATGGACAAGCCATGTTCCCGGCACAGCTTGTCGCTCATGTTCCGTATGCCGTAATATGTCCGTCTGTTGGAAACGTACTTGTGGTGATCTACGAAGTTAGCAGCACAGAAAATGATGTGGTTATGGATATGCCCCTTGTCTATGTGCGTCGTCAAAACATACTCATGCTGCCCTTTGGTTACAGCGTCGGCAAGCTGCCGCCCGATTTCATGGGCTTGTTCCGGCGTTGTTTCCCCCGGCTCAAAGGACTGTATAAGGTGGTGGGCTAAATTGCTGCCCTTATCCAACGCTTGCGACAAGGTATATTCAAACTCAATGTCTGCCGTTTCACAGGAGCAACCGAACGAGGACACAAGCATTTTGCCGTCCGTCTTTTCCGGGTTCTGGATATAGTCAAGGGCTTTACTTAGAGTGCTTTTAATAGGCTTAATCTTTGTAACCGCCATATCTCATTCAGCACCCCCTTAATCTCGTCTATGTCCTCTTGGTAGACGTTGCCCGTGGCGTTCGCCCGCCGCGCTATCTGGTTGACGTTGACCCCGATTTTCTGTATCTCTGCTGTCATAGCCTTAATGTCGCTATGGTCTATCTGAATGATATACCCGTCAATCAGCATTTTCCGGGCGTATGCCGCAAAGTTTTTCGTGGGTATCAGCTTCATTTTCTGCTCTATCAATTCCCGTTCCTGTTCATTGACCGGGACACGCAGGATAAGCGGTCTTGTCCTGTTTGCCATTGTATCGCTCCTTTCCATTCCGAGGGTTTGGGACACTTCCCAACAAGCATTTTGCCGACAAGCCGCAGGGCGCGGGCGGGCAAAATACGGGAGTGTGGCTACACTTCCTATGCTTGCTATTCTTCTTTTCGCATACTTCCACGTCAAAGACGGGGAAATGCCAACAATCCCCGGAAAAAAGAAAAAAAACCGCAGCTTGCGACGTTTCCAATAGCAGCACAGACAAAAAGAACGGAGGATTTTATTCCCCCGTTTCTTTGCTGTTCGCTTCCTGTATTCCCTTTGCTGTTGCTGTCATAATCGTTAAATCCCGGCTGCTCATATCGGCAAGCAGACTGTCGAGCTGCCGCCGTTGCGTGGACTTGTCCGTTTCCTCATTCGGGAAAAAGAACTGGTCTACCGACACATCAAAAAAGTGACAAGCTCATAAAAGATTTGTAGGCTTGGGTGCTGCCCGCTGTTCTCAATGGACGCGATATAGCGCGGCGCAATGTTGAGCCTGTCCGCTAACTGGTTGCGTGAGATACCCTTTGCCTTTCTTGCTTCTTTTATGGCTTGCCCGAAAGCCTTAAAATCATACTTCACTTTGTCCTGCTTCATATTTTTCACTCTATTACATTTTACCGTTCACCTTTCCCGTTGGATATGAGTACACATATCATAGTATTGATAGCAATAAAGCATATTATTTGTTTCTTGTTTGTTGATTTTATTCGTTTAGCCGTATATAATGTTGCTAAAGTGCAAAGAAAGGACGGAATAGATTTATGGAATATATGTCATGCCCGGAAGCAGCGATAAAATGGAAAATTTCAGAAAGACGGGTTCAGAAACTATGTGAAGAAAATCGCATACCGGGTGTTTCAAAAATTGGGTATATGTGGCTGATACCAAAAGACGCAAAGAAACCTACCGACGCACGAAAAAAAAAGGCAAAAACTTTTGAAACGGATTAGATACTCAGAAGTCTTATAAATGAACAGGAGGTGAGACAGTGCAGACGCCCGATTTTGAAAAAGTATATGCGGAATATTTTTCCGAAGTTTACAGATACATTTTAACGCTATCTCAAAGCGAAACAGTTGCGGAAGAAATTACGCAGGAGACATTTTTTAAGGCAATGCGCCACATAGACAAGTTTAACGGTAACTGCAAATTATATGTGTGGCTTTGTCAAATTGCTAAAAACACTTACTTTTCTTATTGTAAGAAAGAAAAGCGATTTTCCCCACAGGTAGATACGGAATACCCGGATTCAGCTTTAGACTTAGAAAAATCATACATTGACAAAGATACGGCAAGACGGCTACATTTTTTACTGCATAATCTTGATGAACCGTATAAAGAAGTTTTTACGTTGAGGGTTTTCGGTGATTTACCATTTTCTCAAATAGGGGAATTATTCGGGAAAACAGATAGTTGGGCGAGATTGGTTTTTTACAGAGCCAAAAAACAATTACAGGAGGAAATGAAATGAATATTTCTTGTGACATTATCAAAGATTTGCTGCCGCTATATCATGACGGCGTTTGCAGCGAAGATAGCAAAAACGCGGTTGAAGAACATCTTAAACATTGTGAAAGCTGCCGTGATGAATTACGGGCTATGGATAGCGAATTGTCTATCAGTAGCAGGGTTGAAAACTTAGCAGAAGCCGAAGCGGTTCAGAAATTATCTAAACGTTGGAAGAAAGGAATGATTAAATCAGTTTTGAAAGGAGCTTTCTTTACTTTCTTGACTGTTGTTATTTTCCTTTTGGTACTTTACCTTTTTGTCGGTATAAGAATAGCTTAATGGGGAAGTGTAATGGCAGATAATATAACAACAATCAGATACGAAGATAAAGAAATTATACTTATTGGTACAGCTCATGTTTTGCATGAAAGTGTAGAACTGGTAAAGCAGACTATGGGTAATCATTAAGATTGTCTGCTGATAGTGGCGGGATGCCTGTGTCAGCAAATCCATCACATCCTGACTGTTTTTGCTGTCCAGATTTCCCGTCGGCTCGTCCGCCAGGATTAGCTTTGGCCTTGTAATCAAGGCACGGCCAATAGCTACCCTCTGCTGCTGTCCGCCGGAAAGCTGGTTAGGCAAATGGCTGCGGCGTTCTGTCAGACCCAGCATATCCAGAATTTCCTTTGCATCCTGCGCATTAGGCTTGCGATAATCCAGCAGAATAGGGAAAATAATATTCTGTTCTACCGTCAGTTCCGAAACAAGCTGAAAAGACTGGAAGATAAAGCCGATATTCCTACGGCGGAAAATAGTCCGCTCTTCCTCTTTCATAGTATGCAGATTTTGTCCTTCAATCGTCACGCTGCCAGAACTAGGAGCATCCAACGCGCCAATGCAGTTGAGCAATGTACTTTTTCCGGAACCGGATTCACCAACAACTGCTGCAAATTCTCCTTTTTCCAAAGCAAAAGAAACATTTTTTAATGCGTCTACCCGGGCTTCACCCTTGCCATAGGTCTTACATAAATTTTGTACCTTTAGTATTTCCATGATATCAGTACCTCCTGTAATTATAGAGTATAACAGAGGCACCTTACATTCCGATGAATTTCCGCTTACGAGTCTGTAAGGAAGGAAATTGTAAAGGTTGTTCCCTCACCCAGTTCACTTTTTACTGAAATTACACCTTTCTGGCCCTCTACAATCGCTTTTGCAAGGGGAAGTCCCAATCCTACGCCTTGTGTATCCAACGATTTTTTACTGCGATAAAACCTCTTAAAGATATGATGGATATCTTCCGGCAAAATCCCGCTTCCGTTATCCTTAATCTGTATTCTAACCATTGCCGGGGACTGCGCCCATATGATTTGAACGTTTCCGCCATCGTGTTTAGAAATAGAAGCACTAAAAGAAACATTCTGCTTATCAATTAAATTTCCTATTGTTTGTTCTGGATTTCTCATTTTGTTCTCTCGTTATATTATTGCCACCTTGAGTTCTCCTAATTAAATTATCAGTATTTTTCTGTAAACTGTTTTATCTATAACCAGCCAACAATCTTACAATTTTGCTAACGCTTTTCTGAGATCTGCAATATATCTGGCCTGCTGTCTCTTCAGATACCCCTTTACAAACAGATTCATAATCCGCTTCCTCACCTGAACCTCTTCTGTAAAAGTAATCTGCGTACCCCCATCACAGCTCTCAAATATGCCGCTCCAGTGACCTCTCATGTTTTGATTTTCCATATCAAAGCGGTATTCTCGGTATGGCTCTTTTGCGGTAATCCGAAAATGTGTTACAAATCCATCCCTTGTATACTCGTCAAACCAACTTTTATCAATGATTTCGATTTTGGACAAGTCACTCCGCCATTCAAAATTCTCATTATCTGTAACAATGTCCCAGGCCGTTTTACAGTCGCAGGAAAACTGTGCTGTCACTGTTGAGCTTTTCACTGGATGTCCCCCATACTTTTATTGTTTTTGCCAGAAGGTCCATTTTACTGCATTCTGGTATCCAAGCTTCTGATAAAATCTGTTTGCACCGCCTGTCATATGCGTTGCCCCTAACGCCTTTGTTCTCCGATACATTTCAGACAATGCCGCTTCGGCGAGACCTTTATGTCGATATTCGGGAATGGTGCAGAGCGGTTCCATATATGCCAGATGATTTTCAGGAGTCCACCACATTCCTGCATAGCAGACATATTCCCCGGACTCATCCGCAATAGCAATAGCCACATCCAGCTCCGGCGTTGCGTGCGGCGCGATGCTCAGCAAACAGTTATGTTGCTCATACTGATGGTTCCATGGGCCTTCACTTTGCTCATGGTCAAACCCTTTCCAGCAGCATTTTCCTACTTTTGATATATCCAGATCCTGCGGTTTTATAAATTGAAAACCTTCTGGCAGTGGATAATCCAATGCATATGCAAAATCATATTGCATTTCCCAGTGCTCTGATTTCTGTCCATATCCCAACTGCCGCGCAGCATTCATCAATGCATCTTGACCGCCAAAGAAAATAAATTGTATGCTTTTTCCGTTCATAAGCATTTTTTCATCAGCATATGCCATAATAACCTCCATTTGCGCCTTTGTCGTAAAACGACTTCTCATGGTTATCCGCAAGACGCTGGTTTCTTTCATGTTGTTGTTCCATCCAGATTTCAAATTCGTCTATGTCCCAATATTCAAGCTGTCCAAGACCGTTATCATCAGGTGTACCTCTAACAACAGAGCCTTCTTCATCAGGTGTGATTTCTGTTGCTGTTGTGTCCACGCCTGAAGTTGTGCTGTTTTTGTTTTGGGCTAATTCTGTTGTTGTGTCAGCGGTGTTTTCCACTTTACAGGCAGTCAGGATAAGAGCCATGCCCAAAAAGAGCAAACCCAGAGCTCTTTGTATTTTCATTTTGCAGTACCTCCAACTTTTGAGTATTTGCCTTGCTTCATTTTGCCCACACAATTTTCATTTTTCTGTCTGCTACTTCTTCCGATTTTTTATCAAGGGATTTCTTTAGCAACTTCACACCTGCGCATTGTAAAAGGAGAGCGTGCCTCCCGTTTTGCGTTTCGACAAACTTGAATTGTAAGTGCGCCTTCTCCCAATAGAGTGCTCATTAGATAGCGCTTAACGCCTTACTTAATTGACAGTTATTCAACCGCTACCTTATTTGCAAAGTCCAAATTATAACGCAAAGCACCGTGGTCTCTAAATATCGTTGCACTTGTGATACGGATTGCCAAAATAACGCAGTTTTCATCCTGCTCATTATTTGCATCATCGTACCAGTCTGCAAATACTTCACGGAGTTTCGTTCTTAGAGCAGCGTTTTGGGGATCCAAAACCCATCCGAGGTTTTCTCCAATTCCATGTCCGTATATCCCCTCAAAGCAAACTGAAAACGCAACCTCTTTGTTATGAGCTATCTGCCGCATTTTGTTTGATTTTGCTGACGTTGTGACATAAAACACTCCATCTTCATAATAAGCGCTTACATCACGGACACTAGGGCGAGGAAAACCATCTGCACTCGGTTCCGTAGCAATCGTTGAGAGTGCAATGGCATTATCTTTCTTGTTGCCACAACTTTCTTCGATTAATTTCATTCCTTCTTCATACCTGTTCATTGTCAATTCCTCCATCAATTCCGATTTTTCGTTCTCTGCAACTTCCCTACCTATCCTGATTTTTATAAGAATAGAAGATATCTACCTTTCCACATATCTTTCATAGCGGCATTGTTCAACTACTGTATTTCCTAATAGTGTAATTGCCTGTTGGGGACAGGAACTAATGCAACGGTAGCACATAGTACAACGACTTCCGGCAGTCGCCTTGCTGTTTTTTATGACGAGATTTTCCATAGGACATATACGGACGCATAGAACACACCCCGTACATGCGTTGCTGATTTTCAGCTTATCGGAATAGTCTTTTGTTTTTCCATAACACCATAACCGCTGGCAGAGTAGTCCAGCTATCCTATCGTAAAAATACAATCCGTCTTTTGGGTATTTGCCTTGCTTCATTTTGCCCGCACAATTTTCAATTTTTTTGTCCGCTGCTTTAATGATCTCCCGATTTTTTTCAATAGACTTCTTTAGCAACTTCACATCACAAACGGAATCGGGCATATGAATGTGTAAGCCGCCAACGATTTTTGCACCATACTTTTTCAATAATCGTGCGGAACAGCCCGCCCCATCTCCGCTAAATAGTCCCATTGTAGCAACGCAAAGCACCATCTTCCCTTTCCAAAGGTCTGAATGGTCTTTTATAAAATTTCTTACCATGACAGGTGCATTTGAAAATTGCACAGGATATGCCAAAACAATAAAGTCATGTTGTTCCAACAAATTTACTGTTTCTTTTCCCTCAATCGGGATAGCTCGTGCCGATTCATCCAATAACCCCATCAATTTTTCAATACAGTGCTTGGTATTTCCTGTTCCACTTAAATATATGCCTATCATGCTTTTTCCTCGAAAATATCTATTTCTTCTCCGCTAAATTCCACCATTTGAATACCATTATTTCCGTATCAGCTCCATAACTGCTGTATTCAGATACCATCTAAAAGTCATAAATATTTACTTGCTTCTCTAATACTCAATTTATCCATTCTATCTTTATGCTCTTCCACAAATTCCCTTACCCAATCAGGATTAATCCTAGAATAATCTCGCAGGCTCCAGCCGATTGCCTTATTTATAAAAAACTCTGAACTGCCAAAATTGTTCACTAATATTTTTTCAAGCAATTCAGTATTGGTCTTTTCATTTTTGTTTTCCTCCGTAAATTCTTTTTACAACTTCCTTATCGGGAAAAACATATATCCTTTCCCGGTATGAGGGCATGTAAAATCATGAACTGCCCCAACTAGGGCAATATTATTATCTTTCAGATATTGTATTACTTCTGGAAAAATAGCATCGTTTTCACGTTCCACATAAATATACTCATAGCCTGGAATCACCCATTTTGTCCAGCCGTCGGGGGCCTCGGCATCATCATTGCATTCTACTCCTGCAAGATATAGTCCTTGATTGAACTCTTCCCAAGGCTGGAAGGAACGGGAGAAATCAGACATCGCGCCCCATATTCCACTAATATTTCCGTTTTCATCTTTCTTTGCCAAATGCTGAACTTCTCCAAAATGGGAATTTGCATCGTCCCATAGCTTTTGGATGAAATCAGCCCCGTCTGTTGTTGCCCCCTCTTTTCCAATTACAATAAAGGAGTCTTTTTTGCATTTTTCGATTTTCATTGATTTGTCCTTCCTTTCGTTTTTTAATTCAGTCTGGCAGCTACATTCCAACGATCTTACGAACAGTATTTGCGGTTCTGATTGTCAGCTTGGTACTTATTTTAGTACTTGCAGTCTTTGACCACCAATTTGTTTTTTGGTAATCCTTCCGGCTAAAAGACCAAAATACTGCCTCTTTGTAGTCTTTTATCTTTTCCAATTCTTCCTTTGGTTCCCCAATTTCGTTGAAAACATCAGCAAATGTGGCGGGAGGGATAATGAAAATCAGATTATCATAGATTTCCTTATCTTCGCTCCCCCACCAATCCGGTGCATGAGTTAAAATATCCTCAAGTGTCTCTTTTGATATGACAAAAACGGGGATCTCAAGGCCAAACTGCCTTTTTATCATCGTTTCAATCCGGTTTGTAATTTCCACCATATCATCTTCGTCACTTGAAAATATCACATTCCCGCTGTTCAGATAAGTTTTTACTTCCGCAAACCCTATTTCTTCAAAGCCTTTCTTTAATTCTGCCATCGGGACTTTATTTTTTCCGCTTATATTAATGCCACGCAAAAATGCAATATATCTTACCATTTCAATTCAACGCCTCACCTCTCCGTCTGCTCCGCCATAATCCCCCAGCGGATGCCGAATCTGTCAACAAAAAACACTCTGCAGGAACTGTATGGAGTAGTCTCCATAGTATAAATGGTCTTGCTCCCTTCTCTCATAATCTCGTATGCCCGCTGAACCTCCTCTTTCACATCATACATCATGGTAAGAAAATTCGAGTAACAGATCTGGAACTCAATGTCCACATGGTCACTCATGATAATTTTCTGTTCACCAATCAGAAGTTCCGCATGATAAATATAATTTTTCTGATTATCCCTGAGCAGTGGATTGTATTGCGGATCATCAGCCTCGCCATAGGTAATCAGGCAGATTATCTGTCCCCTAAATGCCTTTTCATACATTTGGATTGCCTCTCAGCAGTTACCGCCGAAGTTCAAGGTCGGTACAATCTTCATATTGGTCCTCCTCCCTAAAATATCTTTGCTCCTATCTGCTTATCTAAACGCCAACGAGGCGCTGTATCGTTATCTCCCCTAGTATTCATAAACAAATCTTAACTGGCAAAGAAATCTCTTACTTTTTGCATATTGAATAACCAAAATCAAAATCGTGATAACTGACATTCCGATTCCCATGCAGAAAGAGCAATACGATTCAATCTGCCTTTTTGTGCTGATATGTATCCTATAAGCTTATTATCTGTTTCGGCAATGAGAAGGAAGCCTTGCCCTTCCACGGAATCTCGTATTAAAGACTCAATTCTAGGAAGATTCTTTGTCCTTTCGCCCGGTTCGTATAGCATATACTTTGTTTCATAATCCAATTGATTCATCAAACTCCAAAATTGTTCCGCTTCATCCACGTATAGTTTTCTATACTCCGTTTTCATATCCTCGCAAATTTCGATTTGTTGTTGCGTTCAGTTTAAGCACATTTATAGAACATCTACAAGATTCCGTGTATGAAAAAGCAAAAACCTATAATAACAATTCCTTGAATCCCCTCTATTTGCTCATGTTCCAGGCCATTTCCCAAAAGGCCAGCTCGTAACGGGAGCAGGCTACGAAGATATCTGTGAGGTGCTTGATCTGGTCCTCGGTGTAGCTACAGGTCAGCCGGTCTGTTGTTTCCAGCAGCAATACATTCGTCTCACTGTAGTGGGAATCAGCATAACCCTTGACCCAATCTCCATAGAAAGGATGCTCCAGCGCCGCCGGACGGTTCTCTACGATTTTTTTGGCGATTACCTCATAGCTGTAGGCACAAGACAGGATAGCAGCCAGAATTTCGGCCTCTCCCTCTTCATATGCCACCCTGAGCATATAGGAGGTATAGGAGAGATTATCCAGCGCCCGGGGTGTGGCCTTAAGTTCTTCCCAGGAAACCGAGAATCTGCCCATATAGCCACGGTGAATGTCCATCTCCCCTTCTGTCAGTAAGGTCACATATTTAGAAAACAGCTGGATTACCTCAGGGCTTTTGGCCTTGGCGATGCCCAACGCAAACACTTTAGCATACTCCTCCAGATAGAGATAGTCCTGTATGATGTAATACTTGAATTTCTCCCGGTCTAACGTGCCGTCCTGGATCCCCCTCACAAAAGGATGCGCATTATAAGACGCCCAAATATCCTTTGTTGCGGACAAAAGCCGCTCTGTTATCTTCATTACTCTGCCTCCTTTGCGTATTCACCTGTCAGATTGAAATTGTGCTGCATAGGTCCCCGGCCCTTCCCCAAATTCAGCATGGCCCCCAGTGCGCCGGAAAGGTACGCTTTCGACCGCCGGATAGATGCGGGCAGGTCAAAGCCCTTAGCCAGATTGGCCGCAATGGCGCTGGAAAGCGTGCAGCCGGTTCCGTGCGTGTTTGGGTTATTGATGCGCGTTCCATGAAACCATGTCCCCACGCCGCCCGCATAGAGGAAGTCGTTGGCGTCATTGATGTTGTGCCCGCCTTTAAGCAGGACTGCACAGCCGTAAGCGTTGCTGATCTGTTTTGCAGCGGCTTCAATGTCCTCCGGTCTGTGGATAACCATGCCGGAGAGGATCTCCGCCTCCGGGATGTTGGGCGTGGTCACGGCCGCCAAAGGGAGCAGACAGGTTTTCAGATTGTCCACCGCCTCTTCAGAAATCAGCCGGTCGCCGCTGGTCGCCACCATCACCGGGTCAACCACGACGTTCCTTGCCTGGTAGAAGCACAGCCGCTCTGCGATTTTCTCAATCAGTCCGCAGGAGGCTACCATACCGATTTTCACCGCGTCAGGCGGAATGTCCTCGAATACCGCGTCAATCTGCTGCCCGAGAAAATCGGGTGTCATTTCTACAATTTCTCTTACGCCGGTGGTGTTCTGCGCTACCAGCGCCGTAAGAGCGCTCATGGCGAAAACACCGTTCATGGTCATCGCTTTCAGATCGGCCTGAATCCCGGCGCCTCCGCTGGGGTCTGTCCCAGCGATTGATAATGCTGTTCTCATTGCTATATCTCCTTTGCATTATTTTTATAGAGCGGCAAAAGGTGGTGCCCCCAATTTGCCGCTTAAAACTCCCAGCCGCTAAACCGGAAGGAAGTTCCTGAGTTTATCCAATTGCGTCAAATCTTTCAGGTATAGATCGGACAGAGTACAGATTTCCTCCTGATTCTTTTCATGGCTGTCATACACCGCCGCTACCGGAAACCCGGCCGCTTTCGCCGCTTTGACGGCATAGAGCGCATCGTCAAACACAACTGTCTCTGCCTTCTTTGTTCCCAGGAAGCGAAGCGCTGCTTCAAAAATTTCCGGTTCGTCCTTGCCGTGACCCACCTCGTTGCAGGTAAAAATCTCCCCAAAACAGGACAGCACCCCACACCGCTCCAGGGCCTCCTCCACTAGATACCGGTCTGTGGCAGTGGCGATACACAGCTTGACTTTGCTCCGCTGGAGCTGTGCCAGCAGCTCCTTTACTCCCGCCTTCAGCGGAACCTCAAAACGGTAATACCGCTCCAGCATGGCGTTGACCCCATCCATAATCTCCTTAATACTCAGCGTCACACCATACTCTGTCTGGTAATAGCAGGCCGCCTGGTGCAGGCTCATATTTTTAAACGTATCGTTCAAATCCTCCCGCGGCTCATATCCGATGGAGCGCAAATATGTCTCGCCTATCGTATCCCAAATAAACATGGAATCCAACAGCGTACCGTCAACATCAAAAATCACGCCGCAAATCCTCATGCCCTTACCATCCTCTCTGCCAGCGCCCGAAGCTCCTGGCAATTCCTCTCAATATCCTCTGCCGAGAAGATGGCGGATACCAGGGCCGCCCCGTCCACACCGCTGCCGGCCAGGCTAAGAAGGTTATCCCGGTTGATGCCGCCGATAGCTACGATGGGCACATCCACCGCGCTGCAAATATCCCGCAGGGTCTCGCTGGTCATCTGGTCCGCGTCAGCCTTGGTGCTTGTGGGAAACACCGCTCCCAAACCCAGGTAGTCCGCGCCGTCGTGGACAGCCTGACGGGCCTCATCAACCGTGTGGACAGAGACACCGAGAATCATCGCGTCCCCCACCCGGCGGCGGACCTCCCCCGCCACCATATCTTCCTGGCCCACATGGATTCCGTCCGCCCCGCATGCGACGGCAATATCCACGTTGTCATTCACAATAAAGGGTATGTGGTACCGGCGGCACAGGGCGCAGATGTCCTTAGCCTCCTGAAGAAACGCCGCTTCGTCCAGCTCTTTCTCCCGCAGCTGCACACAAGTTACGCCGCCTTTCAATGCCGCTTCTACCTGCTCATAGAGAGTCTGCTCCCCGCTCCAGGTCCGGTCGGTGACAGCATAGAGCAGCATATGCCGCTTATCGCATTTCATAGTTTGCTCCTTTCTCCAGTTCCGCCGGGGTCAGGCGGTACATGGCGTCGATAATATAGTTCCGGTAAGAGGCGTTACCGTCCAGCCCTGTCATACGTTTGTAGGCGACTTCTCCGCACAGACCCATGGCGCACACGGCGGCCGCAGCGGCCTCCAGGGACTGATCCGGGTTTGCTGTGACAAAGGCCGAAGTCAGAGCAGAGAGCTGGCAGCCGGTTCCGGTGATGGAGGACATCTCCGGACGGCCGTTGCGTATACAAAAGGCCCGCTCCTCATCCGCCACAATGTCAATCGCTCCGGTAACGGCAATCACCGCCCCAATGCGCCTTGCAAGCTCCTTGACGAAGGATACTGCCCCATCCAGATTGTCTTCAGTCACCCAATCCGCCACATCAGCATCCACGCCCTTGGTGGTGCCGCTGCCGGAGGCAAGGGTCTTGATTTCCGAGATGTTGCCCCTAATTACCGCGAACTTCACTTCCTTTAGCAGCCGGAGGGCCGTGTCCGTCCGTAGCGTGGAAGCCCCGGCTCCCACCGGGTCCAGTACTACGGGGTGCCCCAGCTCGTTGGCACGCTTCCCGGCGGCAAGCATGGCCGGAATGGTGCGCTGATTCAGCGTGCCGATGTTGATGGTCAGTCCGCCGCAGATACTGGTAATCTCCACAGCGTCCCCCGGATCATCCGCCATAATAGGTGAGCCGCCGCAAGCCAGCAGCATGTTTGCGCAATCGTTGACAGTGACATAGTTGGTGATACAGTGAACCAGCGGGGATTTCTGCCGGACACTTTCAAAAATCTGTTCAAACATAGTATGATACTCCTTTGTAATGAGAGAAAACGGCCCTGTATAGCGGCGCCTTCCCCTAATGATGACAGACCGCTAGAGTCTGCCGGTTGGAAAGATTCGGTCGAGGCTTACTGGCCTCCTCTCACGCCGGAACACGGCTTCCCATCGCTGTCATACAAGGTTCAGGGCGCTCCCCCTCAACCCGCCGCAGGCATACCGCGGTTGCTGTTCTCACATCCTTTCCTTCAAAAAGCGCAAAAAAACAGGAGACACCTGCATAGGATGCCCCCTGAAAAAGTACCAATCTCCACGACTTCCTCCGGCGGCATTATCCGCATCAGGTTCAAGGGTCGAAGGTCTACCTTCCTCTCAGCCTGTCACACAAGCTCCCCTATTTATTCTGTTAGCGCTATTATAGCATTCCAGATTTTGCTTTGCAAGTGGCGGCCGCAGGAAAACTTGATTGGTATCAGCGCTTTTTAGAAAACCACTCCTCCATTGTCTGCAACAATTCCTCTTCCTCAATCACATAACTTCCTACAAAGTGCTTACAAGAACCTCTGCTTCTATGCATCTCAAATCAGTCTAAACGTGTTTTTATGATAATCAATAATCCCGTCCCGCTTCATGTAGGACAGCTCTCGTGAAAGTGCGCTGCGCTCCACGTTGAGGTATTCTGCCATAGAGTTTCTATTCATTGGAATCGTAAATGTTCTTTTTTGTTGTTCGCGGGCTATACACTGTAAGTAGGTCAATATTTTCTCCCGTATTGTCGGACGCAGCAGACAATCTATACGTTCGTGCAGTACAAGCCCCTTTTTGGCAACAATGCTTATATAGTTGCGTAATAGCCTGTCATGCCGGGGGCAGGCCTTTTCGCACCGGGCCAATACGCGTTCAAAAGGGATTTGCAATACCAGGACATCATCCTCCGCCTGTACAGTAACAGGACTTTTGTGTTCTAAACTTGCCGCTAAAATAACCCCTATCTCGCTTCCCTTTTTCAGAAGAGAAATAAGAATCACTCTGTCAGAGGGATCCCACTTTATTGCGCGTCCATGCCCTGATAGTATAATTCCGAAGTCGTATACCTTGTTCCCTTCCTCAATGATATAGTCGCCTTTGGCGTACCGGACATACTTTGCACAGAGGCAATGAAGGAGCCCATCAATTTCCTCTGGTTCAATGGCGAAAAATAGATTTGTCTGCTTTAAATCTTCTATAAACTCACGCATCACAATAACCTCGTTTTTTGTTGCGTGTGCAACAAGGGATTTGTCAAAATTGTACTATAATAAAATCTGAAAAACAAGAGAAGAGAAAGGAAATTTCAAAATTATGATCAAAGAAAGAACGCTTTGGATTACCCGCACAGCAGTTTTTATCGCCTTACTTGTCGTATTGCAGGCGGCTACCGGAGCATTAGGGAGCACTATTATTACTGGGTCTGTTGTGAATATGCTGATGATTGTTTCCGTTATGACCTGCGGCATGATGTCAGGGCTTTGCGTTGCTGTCATTTCGCCTGTTATGGCGAAGCTGATTGGAATAGGCCCTCTTTGGAGCCTGATCCCCTTTATCGTGGCAGGAAACATTACCCTCATGCTGATTTGGCACTTCATTGGCAACAGGCGTTGGGGGCATAAATATACCGCACCAATGATTGCTTTGGCAGCTGCGGCAGCCGCCAAATTCTTGGTCCTATACCTTGGAATCGCGCAAATAGCCGTGCCGTTCTTTTTAAGATTACCGGCTCCGCAGGCAGCGGTGATTTCGAATATGTTCTCTATACCACAGCTGCTAACAGCCCTTTTGGGCGGCGGTGTTGCGCTGTTGGTACTTTCGCCGTTAAAAAAAGCAATCTAGGGAGGGCGTGAACAGAGTTGAACACAGTTTTTACCTATTCGTTCTATGGTTTAGCAGCACTTTTACTGCTTTTCTCTTTTTTGAAAGACAAAAGAAAAACACTATTATCCTTAAAAAAGGCGTGGAAGATGTTTACAGGCGTCCTGCCGCAATTTGTTGCTATCCTGCTTTTTGTTGGGGTGGCGCTTGCGGTGCTTTCGCCGGAGACAATCAGACGCATGATAGGCGAAGAAACGGGTTTTATCGGCATGCTCTTAGCTTCGCTTGTTGGTGCGTTTTCGTTAGTACCCGTTATGATTGCTTTCCCCATTGTTTCGGAACTTCTGAAAAGCGGCGCGGGCATAATCCAAATGGCGGTATTTGTTTCTACGCTCACTACGGTTGGGCTGATCACGATCCCGATAGAGACAAAATATCTGGGTAAGAAAATAGCCGTTCTTCGGAATATGCTTGCATTTGTATTTTCCTTTATCACAGCTTACCTATTGGGGGTGTTGCTCAAATGAAAACAGCGATAAAAAAGTATTGGTTTTTATTTGTAATGGTGCTTTGTAATCTCATCATTTGGCTCTATGACCCGGAGATTGGAAAAACAGCATTGGCCTTTAGCGGAAAGAACTTTATCAACTTCCTCTTTATACTTACGCCTGTATTCATCTGTATTGGCCTGATGGACGTATGGGTTGAACGTGAAAAAATGATACGAATTATGGGAGCGAATTCCGGTGTGAAAGGTGTTGCCGTAGCCATATTGTCTGGAACGATAACAGCCGTTCCCATATATGCGCTGCTGCCTGTTGCCGGGGTACTGTTGAAAAAGGGCTGCGGGATTTCAAACGTGCTGCTTTTCCTATGCACAAGCGCCAGTATCCGCATTCCTTTACTCCTTTTTGAAATATCCTCTTTGGGTGTGTCCTTTACACTGATACGGTTTGGGCTAAATCTGTTCGTCATTTTTGCGATTGCCTTTATCACTGAAGGGCTGTTATCCGATAAGGATAGAAAGGAAATCTATGAAAATGCAAATAACCTGTAATACAAATTGTCAAATTACTACTAGCGTCCTTTGGCATCGACCATAGCTAATCATTCATTCTCTTGCGCCGTTGTTGTTCTCTGCGCAGGAATACGAGGCCGGCTCGAAGGAAGCTCTATCTGTCAGGAATATACGTCCTTTACTGCATCATATAGTATTTTTTCTCTGAATTCTGCCAGAGGAATAGGCCAATGTGGGCGGATATATGTATTCCCGCACGTTGGTCAGCAAGATATTCGTCTATTAGGGGGCCGTAGATGCTCAAATTGTCGAGGTCGCATTGACACAGCTTAGAAATGCAGGCGGCTCCCCGTTTTGGTCCTGGTATGGATTCGGAAGCCGCTGCTGCTTCCTACTGAGTAGGTCCGGCGTGCGCACGAGTCGCTGGTATTCCCTTCCACGGTATGTACGACACCGTTTTCACAGTATTCTACTATGCCTACATGATCTGCATCTCCAGAGTTGTCCATTCTTCACGGCTGGTAAATGCCGTTATTTCAGACGTACAAGTGTAGTCCCTTGTAAACTGTACTTTACCTAACTATAAACTTCTTTCACTACTTCCATTTTATCAGAATCGCGTCTGTATGTGAATATCATATCCGACAAAAATCCTTCTTCATCCGGACTATCAGAATTAACGCTAGCTATTAAACTGCGAATCTCCTCTGGCCGTATAATGCTGACAGGATGAATAACTGCATAATCATAGTTAAGGAATACAATATATAAATCTTCCCCTAAGATATCACTTAATTTTTTTGCTACTCCAGGAAGGAAAATTGAAACTGCTCCATTGAATATGACTTCATTTGTAACCCCAACCATATCATATCCAGCATCCTTTTGAAATATATCGGTATCCATAACAGAATATGCCTCAAGACCTGTCAACATAATTGGCGGAAATAAATTATATGTATTCGTAAATGCTTCTTTTATTACCTCTTCTTTTCCTTTATTCCATATCTCCAGGTACTCGGAACTCACAGCACTGCTTACATAGGCTCCATTAACAAAGCCAATATGAATATAGACAGTCAAAGCAATGTCACCAATTAAATCGTACATACCGTCTTTTAACTTTTCCATATGTTTTACATAATTAATCGGTCGAATAATCAGGTGACTTCGTATCTGCTCATAATCATCAGCGACTTCCAGCGGGCTGATTTTTCCAACTTCCCCAGCCTGTCTCAGTTTACTTTCCACTATTCTCAAAATATGTTTCAAATCCATTTTGTCAAATGCAAGTGCTTCATATAATTCCTGTGTATGGAAACTCAATTCGTAAGTTCCATTCATTTTTTTTCCTTGCTTGCTCACCACCAGTAAATCCAAGGTTCTCCCATTGTTCTGTGGTGTTGTCCTAAATTCTATACTCGTTCCATTCCATCCTTTTGTTACTTCGCGTATTTTCTGGCAAAGCGCCGCAATAAATTCTTCATATTTCATATAAGCCTCCATTTCATGCCACTATGGGCAACTATCTTTTTTCATATTTGTATAATAACTACGGAACAATGTCATTATGGTATCAAATCCTGCCTATGAGATTTTCCATCCATACATCATCAAAATTATAATTATATTTCTCTTTGAGCTCTTTAATAAGTTTAAGTTTTAGGGAAAACAAACTGTCGCTTAAGCTTTGGCAGCTATGTGTTGTATGACGCAAAAGAAAACAACTCTGTTTTAACGCTAAAATCTGAGTCACTAATTCTTCTATCGCAGGATTTGAATCTACAAAATCTTCCACATCTTCAATCCCATCATGCAACTCAAAATATTCCCAAAATGTATACACCGGATAGGGAATCAATCTTCCATCTATCCTGATATTTCTGTTAATATAGTCTCTCATCCCATATCCTCTTCTTATAAGAAATGGTACGGAAGCCGCCAGATATCATATGTCCCGGCGGCTTCCTGCCTATTTTTTATTTACTCTTCTGTTTCGTAAACATATATGTACACATTGTAGCTTCTCTTCCTATTTATAAGCTTCACATGAAAATTACAATATGTTCCCTCGCAGTACAAGTGATATTCCTTGTCTTCAGATGGCTCTGCTCCATAATACGCTCCAAGTTTCGGAATGTCGGAAATGCCCTTGCCAAGCTGTTCCTCCAAAATATACGCAGAGAATTTATTCATTTCCTGCACCATGTACTGGTTTCCATCCGTACCCTTTTGTGGAAACCACTTATTCCACCACTGATATCCATCATGGTCTGCACGGTTATATGCAATGAGGTGGTCTGGCTCCATCGAAAATTCTGCTTCTGTCATTAGAAGAAACTCATCCTCTCCAAAAATCAATTCCTGGCACCAATAGCAGTACCCTGACATCATTAATTCCCGTTCTTCTTCTGTCCGGTCCGGAAATAAGTTTTGGATATGCGGAGCCGGCAGGCCGCTTCCCCTACGATTAAAACGCGAGTTGCTGTACCAGCTGTATTTATCCATGTCCTCATCTGTAAGATAAATACTTGTAACGGTTCCACACATAGGGCATTGCTTCTCCACTTCAAAACGACCTTCAACCTCTTTTTTAGACATCTCGCGTGGAATATAAACATACTCATATTCATCAGTCACATTTTTATCATCGAAAAACGATAGTACCATTGGAGGTTCGCTGTCTTTTTCTATCACTGAAAACCTCTGATTCTCAAAATTCTTATAAATCGCTTTTTCCGCTGTTTCATTCTTAATATAGTAAAGCTTCTGTTTCATTTGTCGTATCCCTCCTTGATTTTATGCGGCCACAAGTTCGCCATTCTGACCGTCTGCTTCCGTTACCCCTGCATCCTCCATACACAAAGAAACTTCCATCAAATCAGCTTCCAGAACATCAGCTAAAGGCATGCCCGCAAGATGACCATGCCATACTTTCGCATTTTTCTTCCGCAGTTCTTTAAATTCTTCTACACGGAGACTTGCGCTTACTTTGGCCAGCCGGTAATCCTCCTCTGTTAATCGTGGCTGGATTGCCTTCTGCCATTTTTTTATAAAGCTGACAGCCTGATTAAAATCTACATTTTGTCGGTCACCGCTTGTACGCTTTTGACGGACAGTCCCGTCCGGTTCAAACTCCAATGTATAGAATGCCTTCTCTGGCTGATCTGCTTTTCTCAAAAATGCAATATAGCTTTCCCTTCTCTGTATCCGTTCATAATAGTCATCGCTGAATCGTATACAATGCCTGAGTGCCCTGCCCTCCTGTATAATATCCTCAATCCGATTTGGAATAAGAAGAACATACTTCTGATCTCTATACTCATACTTTTCTTTGATGGACTCGCAGATTGCATCCACGTCCGGATATACTTTTGCGATATCAACTGCCTGAAGCGTTATGTTTTTATCTTCACACAACTGGAGAACTTCATCATGACTTTCAACCAGATTTTTGGGCTTATAGAATATTTCCAATGTGATATCACGTTTCAGCCGTTTTGACATATTGAGATAATCCTGCCAGGTAGATAGAAGTTCCAGGGGAGGTCGGTTAGTTAATGCATACTGACGTTTCAGATAATTGCATATTCTTAATTCACTCATTCTATCCTGGATGAATTTTATATTCTCCGGTCGGATATCCTGTTCTTCAAAATAGCAAATTACTGAATCCACGATATTTTTGCGTTTTTTCTTTTCATACCGCATCCATATAAGAAACAATTCGCCCCCATCATTATTCCGCAACCGTCCCAAACGGTTTCCGTCTATTCCTAGCGACTTTGCCAAACTATGGGATTCTGACACCTCAATCCGACCCTTGAGTGCATCCAGCGTAAGGTGTTTTAGTCCTGCCTTGATAAAGCGTTCCAGATACGGGGCCTCAGCCAGGCCGCTAAGATAATCATTCGGACTTATTTTGTATCCGGTAGATATCAACTGCGGCAGACCTGTCCTGTTTAATATATGGCGGGACAGTGCTGGTACTGTACGTTTATACACAGCACCAGCATGGTTTAGTTTATAATCGTTGTATCCATAAAAAAACGAGTAACTGGGATAGCCTTTAATCCAGCGGTATCCTCTTTGTTTATACCTGCCATAGTAATACTGTGTGTCTGTTAGATTCTTATCATAAATAACTCTTCCGGTTTCATTACACATTATTTTTGGTGTTTTATACTCCCCTTTCTGATAAAATCGTTGTGCTGTAAACTGCCGGATTATAAGACCATCACCGTACTTTTGCGGTAAATAAACCTGTTCTTCTTTTGTACAAAGCCTCCCTGCTTTTCCCTTAGCTTTATACTGGATACGATGCCCGCAGCATATACAGGTACCATATGTATTATGTCTGGCTTTCTTCACTGGTACTATTTTCTCGCACCAGGTACAAAACCCCTCTTTCACATTTTTTGAATAGTCATAAAATATAAAATTCTCATTCAATCCATGTCTGTTTACCCAGCGAAGCCAATCTTTTGGAACATCGGGGACCAACTTCATCGCCGCCTCCCATAGAGATGTCTCTTTTTTATATCTATTCTCCAGACGCTCCTCCAGGATGGACTGCTGGTACTGGTAGATACCTTTCATACCTTTCTGGGTAACTCCCAGATATTCAGCCAATCTAATGTCTTCTTCTGGTGTTATGTAGGCACATGAATAACTGTAATAATGCGGAAATTCAAGAGCCTCCACACACGCGGTCCGCCACTTTCCCTTTACTGTATCCCAAGTAAGATACTCTCTTTTACTCTTATCAATGAAAATTTCATATAATGGTTTTTTACTTCCCAGCCGTAAATCCCTCGCCAAATAGATAGCAACCATCAAAATACCGTCACAAATTTTACTCTGCAGATATACCTCTCGCTGGAAGACAGGCTCAACTCTTTGCCACCCAATCTTTTTATTCTCCGGTATATCCTGTTCTGCCATACAAAGCATTTCATCTGTTGCATACAGATGTCCCAGCTTTTTCAGTCTTGTTTTCTTCATGACTCTTATCCTGCCTTTCTTATTTTTCCATTGATGCTATACCAAGTATCTGGAAGAATCTCTTTTCCATCCACAGCATGTATTCCTATCTCTGTAATCTCGGACCGGCTTCTCACTTCCTTTGCAAATCCCAGAACATCTCCTATTGCGCCTTTGGCAACAGGATTCTCTCCTCTGACAATCACAATACCGTTTTTTGCCACGCCTTGATTCAGACACACAAGGTGATTATTTTTTCTAAATGGATGATCAAGAAGATATTTTAAGCTATGAGCCACAAATTCTCCTTTGTCCAGTTTCTTTATAAGCCTCAACCGGGTGCAGCTAATTTTGCTGTCATATGCATCCTCGTCAATATCACCATCAGCGACAACCATGTAATACACTGCCCTGTCCCAGTCCGGATAGTAGGATAAACAGTCCAATGGGTTTTCAGCACAATGCATTCCATTTATTCCGCAATTTGCTTTATCCTCCTCATTCCACACGCCTAATCGATATTGGTATGTATTACCGTGGTTTGTACAAGTTAAATCCTTATCAAAGCCCTTAAATGCAATCAACATGGTCATTTCCTCCTTATTCAGCCAGGCCGTTCTCAAACAGAGAAACCTGGCCCTCAATCTGGTCTTTATTCTGGTCAGCCGCCTCCGTCTTGGCTGAAGAATGTTTTCCTTCCTTCTCAGATGCATTGCTGTTTGCTCCACCTGCTTTATTTTTCTTGGAAGCGTTGCGTTTCTTAGCGGTTTTGTTTTTGTTTCCCTTCGGAGTATTCATCTGCGCCGACAATCGTTTGTGGAAAGCCTCTTCTGCTTCCGTTCTTCTCTCGGCCTCCTTTTCGCGGTCATCCGTTAAATAATAATCCCGTACCCATTCAAAAACTGTGTCTTCCAAAACAGCCATGTTTGCATATCGGCCACTTTTTTTCACCTCATCGCTTACCATTTCATACGCCCGACTCATGATTGACTCAACACACCGCTGCAGTGTCTTGTGTTTCTGGAGCACCAGGTCAGCAAAATCGCTTTTATCACAGCACCTTATGAGATAGTTGCCGATAACATCCGTAAATTGAGGATCATTCAGATTAAACATTTCATCCAACAGCTTACTCCGGGCTGACATATAATCTTTCTGCGTCTCTCCTCCGTCTATCAGGAAATACCGCTTTCCAGAGAGGAACTCTTTCAAGTCCACTTCAGGAACCTTATATTTCCCGGCAAGATTTTTAAGTTCATCCTTTAGTCCCATTTGACGCAACTTACTGGCTGTCTCGTTAAAATCTTGAATATTCTTAACCTTTTTATATAATTTTTCTATCATTGTCATACTCCTTTAAATTCAGCCGGAGAATTCACCATTCCCCGGCTATACTGACTTTATGCAGCATTATCTATGCTATCCAACTCTTCATCTCCGGAACTTTCTGCCTGCTCCATCTTTCCTTCTCCTTTCCGCTCGTCCTCTTCCTGTTCCATCAACGCCAATAACGCCAAAATCATTCCCTTACACCAGCTATTGTTCCATTTATCAATGAACATCTGGATTTCTTCTACCACTTGTTCCCATTCCTCTTCAGTAAGTTCTCTGCCGCAATACTTCTTATAGAATCCATAGCTTTCCTGCATTGCGCTATTATAATCAACCAAAAGTGCCTGGTCCAAACCTCCAATCAGCGCCAGAAATAGTGGTTCCCCCTGGTAGACATCATCCAGCGATTCTAAAGGCAGCGGTTGAGTACCATTAAGAAACACAAACATATCATTGAACAGATTTTTTACTAACATAAGATGGTCCATTCTTTTCCTCCTTATGAAGCCTTCAAATCACCGATTCTTAACTGACCAACAATCTGCGGGCTATTTTTTTTCGATTTCCTATTTGATGGCCGGCGCTTTCTTTTCAAAATACGCCTTTTACAGTTAGCCATGTCATCATACAGGCTTTCCTGGAAGCTCACTCTCTTCATCTGCAAGTAGGCATCTTCGCAAATCGCTTCTTCCAAACTTTGTACATGACACAAGAGACGGTAAGCCTCACTGTTTTCTTTGTCCTCATTATCCAAATGTTGGATATGGTCTGCTAACCATAAATAATCCTTATTATTTCGGTATTCTTCAAGCGCACGAATTGCGGTTTCTTTAATTTGCTGGCAATTCGCCATGTAATCCACATCCATAACGGGAGGAAGCGGAGCATAATAACATTCTGGGTAATCTGCCTCAACGAAGGTATTCTCAATCTGCCTCATCATTGCTTCTATTCCACTGCGAAGTCGATTTAAATATTCTCCGTCAGGCACATCCGCCTCCGGGCACCCCCTTATTTTCCACATATTCCACCGGTCATACAGAGTTTGAAGCCTTTCCCCAAATTCGTCCGCCAGCCTTTCATAGTCTGCCTCCTCCATCTTCCCTCCTTTCCAGTTTGGGCATACCAAAGCTTCCAGTTTCTCATCGCTGATAATAAAGCCGCATATAAACCCGCTTCTTTGTACGGTGCAGCCATAACGGTAGCGTCCACTCAGCCTTCCTTCTGTTTCCTCTTTTTTATTCAGATCAATATTGTGGCAGTTCCTACACGATTGTTTTTTCATTTGGTCCTCCTTCTTTCGTTATACGTACATTACGGCCGTATTGGGTGCTTACGTGCAATACGTTTTACTCCACTCATTGATGCCTTTTACGAACCCAGTGAAGTGACTAAGCCGCCATGTCGATAAAATCCTTTAGCTCCATCTGACCTGCAACCTGTTTATCTGTTTTTTCATTTCCATACATCCACCAGCGGAACACACTCTCACCATCCTTCCAGTTTCCCTTAGATTTACCACTGGCGGTACGCGCCTTTACCATACGGTCAAAAGCTCGTATGTAAGCATCGCGGTACTTGGGATATCGCTCAAATTCCCGTTCCCGGCTTCTTATGCTTGCCAGAGGGCAACCGATGCACCCAATCCTACAAAAGCCTTGGTCATACAGACAGCAATAAGGCACCTGATACTTACGGATAAAGTACCAGATGTCCTCCTCTGTCCAGTCGATGATGGGATTTAATATTCTTTTTCCCTTCAAGCTGCATATTTCTAATTTTCTACGATCTTCCTCGTTATCACAATTTAGATAAATAGCCCCTTTCTTCTTATGAATCTCTAAGAAATCCCGGTTGGCTCTTTTCCTGCTTTCTTCCCAGCGGACTCCGGTCACCGTAAAGGCTCCCTCGCCCCCTCCTTCTTTCAGCACTTCACAACAGTAGCGTGCTGTACGCAGCGGCGGCATCTGCTTCTTGACAATCAAATCCCACATGGTCAGCTCCGGATACTCAACCTTGACATCTGGAAATGCCTCCCGTATAAACCGCACCAGCTCCGGAGGATCTACTGTTGTCAAATGATAATGTGCCTGAAACTTCACATGAGCCATCTTTGCAAGCACATAAAGCACAACACTGTCTTTTCCGCCGCTGAAGGCAAGGTAATAACCATCCTTATGATACCGGACCGCAGTATCTTCAAACATCTGAAACAACTGGATTGCCCGTTTTACCTTATCTGAAAAATCATCAAAAAGTCTGTATTGTTCCATTCTCTCCCGTCCTTCGCAATTATTCTGCTATTGACGGAAAAGCCATTCTTTCCGGTGTGTCTTTTTACGCCGCTAACCTCTCTTCTTTCAAGGCCTCGGTCCGCAGTAACCTGGCCTTTAACGGCAACCAGGAGTTTTCTCCGGGAAATGAGGGAATGGAACCTTTTTAGATTTCAAATGGGATTGTTGCATACGCTATGGGCTTTATTTTAAGAATTTGTGCATTTAAAATACGCCGGTATGGACATTTACGGTTTAATTCCTCTACCCAGTCTGAGAATATCATTTCAATCTCCAGGTCCAGATCATCATGCTCCAAACGCAGCAGGATATATTTATAAGCCTTTCGGTAATTTCCCCGCACAGTTACATAGGAATACTCTACTTCGTATAACGGAGCTGTCAGCCGTCCTGTCAGGAACTGTGTAGGGTGGAGCTTTTTGATGAATTCCCGGTACTCTTCTGTTGCCGGAAGATTCCCTCCAACCCCAATCTCTGCAAACGAGGCGATATCTGCAAATTTATGAATATGCATAAACCTCTCCTATCCTAATGAAAGTCACCTTAAATGCATATAACCTTATCCTCAGCGGAACAATATCTATATGCATGATTGGATAACCGTTCATCTGCCGGAACTTCCTCTGCATTAATGGACTGTATCAAATCCGCCAGTTCCTGAGAAACTACAGCATCCTCGACACCCAGGGTCGGAAACAGAATCACTTCATCTACACTATAAGGAATGATTAAGAAATCCTTTCCCACATGTAATTCACAGTATCTCATGAGCCCGGGATAGAGTAAGACTTCGGCACCACAAAAGTGAATCCGGTTTGTTAACACATACATCATGTCCGTTATTTTCATAAGCACTGGTGGATACTTATTTACCATATTGACCAATGCTCTCTGATACAATTCCTCTTTGTCCACAGACCAATAGTTCAAATGCTTATTTGTTATCATTAAGGTTGCTGCTATTTCTTCTGTTTCTTCACATAATAATAAAAATATAACGGATAAATCCAGATATGGAATGTTTGGGATGTTCTCCAGCATAGAAGCGTTGTCGTGGGTATTTACCAGTTTACACATGATTTTGTCTTTGATTTTCTCAAAACTCATATCATTTACAATCTCCTGCATACCAGCCGGTATATCTGGCGCCGATGCATAGCATTCCAGAATCTCATCAATAATCGCTTGAAGCCCTGTTCCTTTTTTGTAGCACTCAAAAAAATCTTTCAAGTGAATAGAGGGGCGAAACTGCTGCCCTTCTTTTTCAATGCACAACTGTGTCTGGACTATGCCATTGTTGATAACCGGTTTCAGAACATGCACATGGAAACCGGCCCCTAATCTTTTGGCTACTTCAAAGCTGACAGCTTCGGCAAATTTTTCTAATGTTATCATGATGTGAATCTCCTTTTCAATTTAGAATTTCGTTTCACAGTGGAATGGTCACAGTTTAAAATATCTGCGATAGCCTCTATACTGTAACCCTCGCTTCTCAGTTGCTGTATAACTTCTTTTCTCTCCTTTCTTGTTGACACCCGCACAATTTTGGGATGCTTCTTTTTTAAGATTTTTTGGGCAATCGGATTATTCAGGCCATGTTCATACAGAAACCGGGCCTCCCTTGCATTGACTCCCATTAAGATTGCAATGATAAGGCAATGATATCCCTCCGGATTGTAAGAATCTCTCATCCGCTCCCTCCTTTCCGCCTTCTGGCTTCTTCCTCCTTTCTGCAAACAAAAAAAGAGACACCAAAACAATTCCTTTTGATGTCTCTTCATTCCCGCAGCACAATAGCTGCTCTTATTCTGTTACTTCAAAAATCATGCTTCCAGTTAAACACCGGAACAAAAACCATTTGTAATCTTTGGATTACATAAATCAGCTTTCCCACTCATTTTACCACCATATATAGTTTTTGTCAACTTCATTGCACTATATATTGTGTCGTTCTCCTGCCTGTTCAAGTACCAGTTGTTCCAGGCTTTCGCTGATATAAAATCCGTTCTTTTTCATTTTTTCGAGAACGGAAGCAATCTCCGGGATAATCCCCTCTCTCTTGGCTTTCAAAAGGACTCCGATTGTTCCGGTAACTTTTAGACCGAGATATTTTGCTGTTTTTTTAGCAGCATTGTCATCTATCACGACTAAATCGTCCGCTGTCCCCTCCTGGGCCAGAATCATGACTTCCACTTCTCCATCGTGTAGCTTCGCCTTATACATCTTTTTATCTGACTGGTTTGCGATTTTTTCCACATGTATCCAATTCAATGCAGTCTTTAATACCTGACATGCCGAATCGTCTTTCTCTGTCACCTCACGGTACACAGCCTCCGGGATACAAATCTCTGCATAGAGCGCCTTCAGTATATCCAATAATCCAATATTACAAAGTACAATGATGGGGGTGGAATTTACAATCACTCTACGCATTCTCCAGTTCCTCCAAAAACTCTGCTTTATTGTCAAACTGGAAAATACTGACCTTCCGCTTTCCCAGATATTTAATAAATTCTTCTTCTGTCATACCGGCTATCTGGGCACAGTATCCTATGGACACATTATTCTGCGTATAATATCCTACTGCTACCATACATCTGGCAAATGCAGCGGCCTCCTCCTCACTCATATGTGTATCATACATAACTGCATCCGGTATGCGGATTGAGATCTGGCACATAGAAGCCCTCCTTTCTGTTCCAGACAATTTATGCTTTTACAAATCTAATATATCATATCTGCCCTTCTTATTCAAGCAAACAACTTTTACAGGACAGGGTCTTTAGAACTAAATCATCCTGCCTTTTTCATAGGTTCCTCATCTTCCCTATGGATACAAGTGAGCAGTCTGTCGGCTGCTCCCTGTATCTCATTCTTTAAAAGACCATACAAGCTGGTAAAGTTTCCGATCCTGTTTTCCCGAAATGCATACTCCATCTCAAATGCGCGTATATAAGCGTCTGTCTTGCAAAATAGGATAAACAGGTCTTTATCATTGATGTACAGACTGGCTTTCTTGTCACAGATATAACTGTTCCTTTTACAATACCGGCCACCATTGGAATTTTTCATTGCAATGCCGCGTCCGTTTTGTATTTCTACAAACCATGGGTAATTACGTTTATTCCCCTGGGAATCAGTATCATACCGGACAATATTAAGTTTTGTGACAATACTGTAACCCTCCTTATCTGGATTACCAAAAATCTTTTCCTGGGGATAATCAAATTCCCACAGATGATTAAAGAGCGCCGAGTATATGTATTTAGCTTCTTCTGGGCTGATATTGGCATAGACACTCACTGTATTATCCCCTGTTCCTTTGCTGTAATCCAGCATATTAAGACGGATTAAGGACCTTTCCCCAACTTCTGACACGTCTCCGGACGCATGGATATGAGCCGGAAATAAATATGACGCTGGTTTTAAGTTATCCATGAGCTCTAACAGTGCCTTATCTGTTTTATACACTGCAATCTGACCGGATACTACGTTAGACCAGTCCCGTCCTTCCCTTTCTGCCATATGTCTCCTCCTCTATCTGATGAACCGGGCGATGAGACCTGCCAGTTTGACTGGCATTGTATTGAAATCTGCAATATTCAGAAATCCATCTTTGTATATTTCCTCAATCATCTTACGGTCATCACCGATTGCTGCGGAAAACAACTTAACTCCTCTTTTTTCCAGGCTATATTTGGCTTCTTGCAAATCTGCTTTTGCAATTTCGCCTTTATATCCTTGGGCATAAGGCTGTCCATCGGAAATCATTAATAATATTTTTATATCCTCTGGCCGGTTTAGCAGTTTTTGTCCTACAAATCTAAGTGCTACTCCATCTCTATTACAATCATAGGTACTAACACTCATGATTCTTAAATAATCCTGATTGTCTACAGAATCAAAATCTGCAAAAGAGTAAATGTCTACCACTTCCGTATATCCCGTATCATGGGTTGTATGGCCATACAGCATAACCGGTATTCCCAGATTCCGGCAAAACGTATACATGACAAGACCCGCTTTTTGTGCAGACTCAATCCTGCCACCGGATGACATAGAACCTGAAAGGTCAAGCAGAACCGCAAATGCGATTGAAAATCCATCTTCCGGTTTTATTGTTTTTTCAAAAATCTTATCATCCAGCCGGTACAGATTTCCACGGCTTAAACGTTTCCCCATGTAAAGACCTGATTGCGTACCTCCCTCCAGCCGCTCCAGCACATCTTCAAGCGATGCTTCCAGCCGTTTTGTGATTCGGTTTATTTCTGGAGCAATCATTTTATATTCTTTTTCCAATCCCTGGGGAACTGTTGTCATCCGGTGCATTTCAATCACTGAATCTTTGTGGATACCGTCCAATTTAAAATCTGCTGCCTCCTCCTCCAGATTCCTTTTTAAATCCGATTCCTCATCCAGCAGAAACTTCTCCTCTGCTATTTTCTGCAAAAGATTAGATAATGTCTCATCGATCTCCGATCCTTCCTCTGTTTCCTCTTCTCCTCCTTCCTGCCTCTGCCCATCTCGCATTTTCTCAAGTGCATTTTCTAATTCTTCGTTCTTACCGTTCTGATTTTGAGATTCCGGTTCCCCTTCCAGCTCCCCGTCCCAGCCTTCAATTTCCTCTTCCACTTCATTCTGTTCTTCCGAAGCACCGATGGTCTCTGAAAGTGCCACCCATAACATTTTCCGATTTAAATACTCCTGAATTTTCTTACTCAGTTCTTCCTCCGAAAGCCGGTTTATTTCATTTTTCAGGCTCTTTGCCGCTGTTTTAATGGCCTGTCTGATGTATTTCCACAACTTTAGCATCAGGCGGTTCGTAGCATAAAAGCGAATATCCGGGTCAGCGCTTACCACTGCCTCATCAATGATTTTACGGCAGGAATTTAAGCGGGAACAATACTGTTTATCATATTCTTTTTCTGCCTCTGTCCTTCCGGCTCTGGCATAGCGGAAAATCATATCCAGCATAATAGTCAGTCCATCGCTCTTTTCTGCCTTACGCGCTTCCTGCGTTGGAATATGATGAATGATAAGCGCGGCATTACGTTGAATTCCATTTTGAATACTGCCCGGATACTTCTGGCACATAAAGCTTTCAATATACACATCTTCCAGTACGTTATTTATATAAGAAGCGGTTTTCTGTATCACCGAGGCTGCCACCACGTTATGGGCATTTAAGTATCCTTTCATCTCCTCCCAGGCTTTTCTTTCGTATACCAGCTGCACCTGTGGAGGCTTTGGATACACACGCCATCTGGAGAATCCGCTTACATACCGGCCCCGCCGTTTGAAATCCGAACATCTAAGATGGCCGCATTCATGGGCTATAAACCCCTCATGGCTCTTTATTTTAGACACCCGGCTCGTCATCAGATTTGTGATTGGATTCGCCGTATTTAAGTAGAGGAGCCGTCCATTTGTAAACGCAATCCTGGCGTCATCGGACTCTTCATAATCCATGAACAGGGTAATATCATTCTTCTGTCCCAACAATCTGACAGATTTTAACATGGTGCCATGATAGGATTGAGACAGAAAAAAATCTTTATCCGTCAGCCTTCCCATTCTATTTTTTATTTGATTATGTTTTTGCTGCACTTTTTTATTCATTGGTTCCTCCTCATTTTTTTATGCCGCATGCGCCTCTGTGAACGCGGGTATCACCAGTTTTTTATAAATTTCCTCCCTTTCCTCTGGTTCCGGCGCTGCTTTCGCAACGAGCGTGCATTTTGCTGCTTTCAATATATCCTTCTGTATAAGGTAAGCCCACACCCAGTCCTCATATTCCCGGTATCCGCATACTCCGCCCGTAATCATTTCTGTATTGCAGTGTTTTTGTACTTCACAAACAATATCCGCCATTTTCTTTAAGAAAGTCTCATCGTCAAATTTCACTTTCTTCTTGACCCGGGCTACCATTGCCTCCGCATTGAGCGGCTCTAAGTAATGAACCATACGCATTCTGGACAAAACGGATTCATTAAATCCCCGGCACCCTTTATATCCCATATTGGTTGTAATGAGGATTACTGTGTCGGGATGCCGTTTCACCACTTCTCCACTGGTCAGTGTGATTGCCGCACCTTCATCCAGCAGTCCATTTAACTTAACCAGAGTACCTGGTTTGGTAATAACAGAAGGCTCCTGTATTTCCACCAGTGATGGTCTTCTGCACCCAGTCACAATAGGGGACTCTACCATGACAAATTTCTTATCATCCTTCCCATTTTCAAATCCATTTTGATAAAACATGGTCAGGATTTTTCTAAACGCCTCTTCTTCACTGATTTCGTTGTCGTACAATCCGCATATCTGCGCCAGAGCGGAAGCCGGGTCCATGATTAGATCCTGATACGTTGGCATGGGAATCTGAATCTTTCCCGGCCGTTCACCTGTATTGGGAACCATGGAAGATACCAGATCCACTTCATCTGTTCCCTCGCTGCATGTAAAAGCATAGTACGGCAATCCCAACAACTGTGCTATAATTTTTGCGTTTGTTGATTTACCCGTGCCAGCTTCCCCTACACTAAGGAAAACCCGCATGGGGCTGTTGATAACCGCGTCCATAATCTCCTGTGCTTCTGCTGATACATTGTATTTTTCCGGCAGCTTAGGAACCAGATTTTTTTCCTCATCGGTAAGCTCAAATTTACGGTCATACTGCTCTTTTAATTCTGCTATTGTTCTTTCACAGTCCTTACATTCCAGAACCTGAAATTTTCCATATATCGTCTCGGTCGGGTTATAATCTCCATCGGCCAGTTGACTGGTAAGTATTAACGGTACATTTCCAGACGCAATACTATCCCCGTCAAACAAAATACCAGACTCACCGAGAGACGCACTATTGACAATTCTTCGGTACAGATTGTCACAGCATAGAAAAGCCAGGTCCGTTGCCTTATCCGCATCCGGATATCCATTTTTTATCTCATCGTTTAACAGCAAGAAGGCTTTGGAAAATTCATCGTCATGAAGAGAACCTTCTGCTAAGCTTGCAAAAATGAACATCATGATAATTTCCCTGCCGCTTGCCCCCCGCTTACCAATCTGCGGATATGCCGCCAGTGTTGTTCCGTTCTTTACAATCCCTTTCCATTTACCATCCTGTGGATGGTACACACCGATTCTTATTTCAGAACCGGCAGCCACAGGCTTTGCGTACTCCATACAATACCATTTAACCGTTCCCGACACTGTCTGTACACCAAATGCGCCTTCCTGGTCTCCTCTTATAATTGCAGATACGGCCAGCAGTGCTTTTAAAGTGGAAGCGTGCAGGGTTGCACGCTTCATTCTTGACATATGATTATGGACGGAAAGACAGGATGCCTCCGTTGTGTCTTTTTTCCCGCGGTTTGCAGCCACGCCCGCAAATGGTTCCGGCAAAACTCTGGTAAATGTCCAGTTTTCAAAAATCTTCATCATCTTTTGATTTCCTCCTTCTTATGCAGCTTCTTGTCCAGGAATCAGCCCCTGTCTTTGTGCCTCTGCACGCAACCTTACTGCCAACAGGGTATTTCTCTTGCCGATATCACTGTTGGAAATTGCCATATAGAGAGCTTTCTTTGATCCAACAAGATGAACCCGAAATTCTGCCCGTGTAACTCCTGTATAATAAATATTTCGCTTTAGCATCGGCCAAAAGCAGGTAAGTACCGGGATTATCACAATTGGGAATTCAGCTCCTTGTGATTTATGTATACTTGTTGCATACGCTAACTCAAGGATTGATAACTCATCTTCCTGATATGTTTTAATGACATCTCCAAAATCCACGGTCATTTCCATTTCCCCAGCCTTTGATTTTCCAATCTGGACAACCCTTCCAATATCTCCATTAGCAATCTCTTCTGTATTATGCGTCTGCATAACCCGATCACCAACACGGAACAAACCGTACTTGGTTTGCCACTCCGCTTTATCAACAGCAAACGGATTGGCAATTCCCTGCAGCCGGTTATTTAAAGCAGTTACCCCTGCCTCCGTTTTTGTGCGCAGAGGTGATAATACCTGAACCATATCCAAATCACCGCCGCTTCTTTCCAATTCCTCCTGATATATTTCTGAAATTTTTTCTGCGGCGTCATATGCGTCTTCCACATAGGTAAAGGTAAAATCATCTCCATAAAGAAGATTCTTTTGATTTCTGTTCATCAAATCCGCATTCCATATGATATTTGACCCCTTCGCCTGCCGGAAAAACTCGTCCAGAACCGTAACTGGAATCACATCGGAGACAATTAATTCCCTAAATACATCTCCCGGTCCCACCGATGGAAGCTGATCCGCATCACCTACCAATATAAGTCTGGCTCCTGTCTTGATTCTTGAAAACAGCATACTGGCAAGCTTCATGTCGGACATGGTAAATTCATCCGCAATAATTAAATCCTCTTCGAGGATTTCGGGTTCCATATTGTCCATCTCATCATCCGTTACATATAATGCTTTGTGGATTGTAAAAGCCGGATACCCAGTGCTCTCTGAAAGTCTTTTCCTGGCTCTGCCTGTGGGTGCACAAAGTAGTACAGACTTATTTTTTTCCAGACGTTCAAATATCTGAAGAATAATTTTGAGGATGGTAGTCTTTCCTTTTCCAGGGCCGCCAGTGATGATGGATACCTGGGACCGAAATACCATTCGGACTGCCTCCTCCTGTTTTTGTGCAAGCGTCATTTTACTTTTTGCTAAAACAGCCTCTAATTCCCGCTCAATATTATACGTGTTCCCCGGTGAACGGAGCAGCCTGACAAGATGATACGCTGCCTCTTTCTCCGCCTCCCGGTATGCCTTTAAATAAATAGCCGTTCCATCTGCCTCCAGAAGCTTATCCTTCATTACCAGCTCATTTCCTGCCAGCTTAATCTGTCCGCGCCTGACTGTATCAGTTGGAAAGCCTGCATTGAGCACCTTATATGCCATATCGACAATGATGGTACTGTCTAAATACAGATTTCCTTCTTCAGCGCCCTTTCTCAAAACATATTGAATAGCCGCTTTAATCCTTTCAGGCTCATCCGGAGCGAGGTCTTTACTGGCTCTGGCAATGGGATCAACGGTAATAAAACCAAACCCTTTGATTTCACAAAGACGGTATGGGTTTTCCTTCAACAGTGTCACTGCTTCCAGACCAAAATGCTGTTTGATTTTTTCGGCCTTTTTGGGTGTGACGTGGTAAGGTGCAAGATACGCCATTAATTCCCTTAATTCCGCACTCTTCTGATAGGATTCAATAATAAATTCCAGCTTCTGTTCAGTAATTCCCTTAATAGCAAGGAGTTCATTAGGATGATTCTCCATAACAGTGAAGGTATCGGTTCCGAACCGGTTGACAATCTCTCTTGCCATAACCGGGCCGATTCCCGTAATCAATTCGGAGGACAGATAACCGATGATTCCCTCCCGGCTTTTGGGAAGGAGAACCCTGGACCAGTCAACACCGAACTGAAGGCCATATTTCTCGGACCTTTTCCAGTCTCCCTCCATCTCAATCTCTACATTATCCATACAAGGAAGTTCTTTTCCAAATGCAGTGAACGTCACCTCTGTTCCATAATTGGATATGACTGCTTCACTTGGAATACAATCCAGCTCCATACTGCTGTATTCAGCCACGGTATAACCATTCCCCGGGTTTATATACAGTCGGCTCTTAAATTTACATACCATCGGTTCTCTTCCTCCCGCTTACCTTGAAACATAAATGTATCTCCCATCATTGACTGCATAAAATCCGTCCTGCTTTAAATATTCGGTAATGGTATTGGCTTGCGCGCCCGGATATCCAGGAAGATTGCCAGCCCGTCTGTAACCCTTTGGGGTGCGGATATTACAGACACCATCGGTACGAATCCAAAATTCATTTTTTCCATGTGCAAATATATTGGTAGATATCGCTTTGATTCGTTCCCTTCCGCACCGTGTATACCATTCATATACCGGGTTGTCCGTTTCGTCCTGACCATTATTTCCATCATCCGGACCTTCCTCGGCCGCTCCACTTCCACTGCCAGACTGCTCTTTTTCCTCCGATGATTTAATTATCCTGATTCTCCATTTTTTTCTGATAAGCAAGTAATACACTGCAAATGGAATCCCAATCGATACCGCATTCACAATAAGTCCCAAAATCATGGGAGCTGCCAGCTGTAACATCACGGCCCCCGCTGTGCACATTAAAAATACCATGATGAATTTCTGTACTTTCTTTTCATTCATCTTCGTTTATCCTCCAAAAGCAGGCGGCTAGAATGCGCCATCACATCCTAGCCGTCTGTATTCATACTGTTAAATCAATTAAACGGAAGACCTTCTTCCATTCCACTCGCTACATTCATAAAGTCATCGCCGGCAGCTGCCCTCGCAGCCCCTCGCTGGGATGCGCTTCTTCCTACCGCGCTTCGGCTAGGTGCCTGACGCTGTGGTGTATTTCTGCTGGCAGCCGGTTTTGCGGCGCCCTGATTCGTAGCTGGCGCTGCTGCTCTGGATGCCGCAGTGGCTGCTCTGGGTGCCTGTGTTGCATTTCTCGTCACCGGAGCTTCTTTGGACATCTGTGCCGCTAATGCATTTGCAGGATTTGCTGCTCTGGACGGAGCCGTGCTCTGCGCCTGCCCATTATCTGCCTCTCTCTTTCCATCAGCGAACTCAACATCGTCCGCTTTCAAAGAAACGCCATATACCTTTTCTCCCTTTTTATTTGTGTAGTTATCATTCTGCATTCTTCCGCTTACCACCACACGCATACCACTGTACCAATACTGTTCCACAAACTCTGCTTTCCTATCGAATGCCACACAGTTAAAAAAGTCTGCTTCTGGTTCTCCTTCTCTCTTTGGTATCCGGTCCACCGCCACAGTAAATCTGGCAATCGACATCTGGGCTTTCTCTGAAAAACTCACCTCCGGATCCCTTGTCAATCTTCCCACAAATATACATCTGTTCATTTGTTATCCTCCTTCGTTTTTATACAAACCCACTTTTGGATTGCTCCATCTTAGCTTCATGCGCAAAAATAGACACGGAAAGATGGTTTCTCTCCCTGCCTTTTTATACGGCAATGCCGCCTTCTCCTGTATCATCTGTTCCCCAGATTTCAGCCATCTCCTCTGGAAAGGCTACTGCAGCCACATCCCGGTACCGTCTTGCTCCTTCATCATTCAACGGGGCCTCCAATGAAGCTTTCGACCAAAAGATTGCTTCTTCTTCCGGTACATGATAGGGACCTGTTAGAAATCCTCCGTAATTCCACCGGGGTACGGAAGGCTCTAAAATCGCTTCCAGCTCCCCCTTTGTATCTGCATTCAGTATCATCTGACTTTTCTTTAACATAATCCCAACCAACAGGACAAATGCAAAACACTCTGCTCCGTATCCATTGACACGTCTTCTGATACTTTCTAAGGCGCTACAGGCACTAAGCTTCATTCTCTCTGTTTTTGTCTCATCACTACGCAACTCTTGTTCCGTATGACGGCAAATTGCTTCGATGATGAATTGTTCTGTCCATCCCATCATATCCAATCTGCTCCTCTTTTTTCTTCAGGCCAGACCACCAGTAATCATCAATTCCCTTATCATTTCCAGCCCAAATCCCATCTTCTCCCTGGTCCCAGGTCTTGCGGATGCATTTTAATTTTAGCCGGTCACAGCTCTCATAGAGCCTGCAGCACCCCGCACGAATCTGGTCCCGCTTTTTCCGTTTCTCTTCACAAATCTTCCTTCCATAGTAACGCTCCTTGTTCTGACATTTACCACAAATAGAGGACTTATAATCACCATAGCAGCCGATATCCATGAATTTGTCCATGTCAAAGTATTCCATGACCATCTCAAGACCGTTCTCCTTTAGGACTGCCAATGCCTTCTCAAGGCTCTTATACTGGTTTACTCCCGGTGTCCCCAAAAAGCTGTATCCGGATAAAGCATGAGCGACAATCGGTTTTAATATTCCTTCCGTTACCCGTACCGTCTTGTCAAATGGATTTCCAATAAAACTGACCGGACTCTTACTGCCGGCACCACGTTTTTTATTGGTACTGCTTAACCACAAATACTTTTTATCATCATGGGGAGCATCCAACCGTATCTGAAAACCTTCAATCTTTCCGGATACACTGTAAGCCGGGCATAGGATTCCCTGGTTATTCCGATATAACGCAATATCCCAGTTTTGGTTTTGATTCATGTAAAATCCCGGTATGCCCGCAAGAGAATATCCTTCTTTTATCAGCCTCCTTGCGAGCCCCTCAGTCCCATGAACTGGAGTACTGCGAAAATGGAATGCCTCAATCTGGTTGCTTGTTAGCCCCCGGTCCATCAGTTTTCTCCGGTGAGTTTCCGACAGGGACAGCATCTCTATGAGTCTCTGATAAATCTGACTTCTTTTCTCAAGACTTGCTGTTTCTTCCTCCTCTATCTGTGTCATCGTTCCTGTGAAGCTGCTGTCATAGCTGTTTCTGCAGCCAGCGCCCTCATGCAGCGCCGTCTTAATTTCACGATAGGCAATTTTATACCGATCCACACCACAAATTCCCATCAGGTCTGCATAGAGTGTCAGCATATTTCCATGAGCGCCGCATTTAAAGCAGTGATAGGTATTTGCCAGCTCACCGTCTTTTACAATACGGAAATTCATTTTTCCTCTGGTATCGCCACAGAACGGACATACGACATTAAAGGAATTTCCTTCCGTCAGCCTCTTAATTCCCAACAAATTTGCTACATCTGATATGTTAAACATCTTTTAAGTATTCTTTCCCGCTGCTTTCACCATGCGGCCTACAGCGTGCTCAAAAGCAATCTGGCGCCTTGTCGGATTGTTTCATTTCTGCCGCGGTAATTATAGGCTATCCACTCCAACGCCTTCACCCCTTCTTCTCCCTGATTGAGCAGCTCACTCAGACATTTATTGTTATAGATACCAAATGTGCAAACAATATTGCCAGCTTCCTCAATTGTCATATTTACAGCCGGCTGTGGGCTTACTTCGTTTGGCAGATTCACCATCGTCCCATTCTCCGGCATGATATGGCGGCTCAGAACCGGACGGTTCGTGTCTCCCTTATCTGCCTTCTGTTTATCTTTTGCAGACTTCCTTCTGGTCTTTTTTGCATCTGATTCCATACCCCCATCTTGTTGTTTTGCTGTTTCTTCCGCATCCGTTTCCTCATGCCCTGATTCTGGGTTCATCTCTGAATCATTCATCATGGAACGTTCTTCAGATGCATCAACTTCGCTCTCCTCAGCTTCCTCCATCGGTTCTTCCTCCGGTAATTCATCCGGTACTTCCTGTCCGCCTTCCATTTCAGCGTCCAGTTCCATATCGGTTATTCCAGAGGCATCTCCTGCTATCCCTTCTGAATCCCGATCTGAGAAATCATATGCATCAGAGGACAAGCCATCATATTCCGGTATGCTCCCATCATATGTATCCGGTGGAAAATCCCGCATATCCGGGTCTACACCGCCCTGGTCGATGCAGTATTTATCCATTAGGTAGTATTTCATGGCATATGTGAGCGCACTGCCTTTTGCTTTCTCCGGCATTTCATGGGTACCGATGGCGTGGATTGTAACGGTTACCTCGTCTTCTGGCTTCTCTGCATTAATCCACTTTAGTTCTAAATCTGCCTCATACAGCCACATTTGACAATATGCTAAGAATTCAACATAGACAGAGTCCCCATTCTCGTTTCTCTTTGAAGCACATTCCGAAACAATTTCAAAGTTCACATTCCATCGGTTCATTGCCGGGGTCAGATAGCGGAAAATATCATCAATCTTTATAAAATCATAATTCACGTCCTCACTGTATGCGCGTTTTACCAATGCAGGTATCTCCGAGCGGATCTTTACCATTTTTTCCTGTAGTGTTAAAATCTTTTGTTCCATGTTCATTCCCTTTCTTAACGTGTGATTTGTATTCCATCATAATTGTCTCCACCTGGCCTCTTAGTCCATATGCCAGATCTCGTACCATCTCAAAATCCATATCCACAAACAATGCCTGATGGAGTTTTTCCTTTACCTTTGCCTGAGTCACAGCCTGCTGCAACTCAGTAAATAAGCGAGATTCTTCACTCGCAAGCACATAAACGCCCTGACCGGAATATACCACATCACATAAGTATTTTTTCGCAGTATCTGTTAGCTCACAGGACCAGTCATTCGGAGTTCTATGGCCGGCAAAACCGGCTTTTTCCCGCTTCAGCTTTCTTAACCAAACTCTAAGCTTTAATTCCAGAAAATGTCTCTCATTATCAGTCAAAATTCCTCCTATATTATAGTAAGACAGAGGGTATTGATGCAATCAGACTGGCAATACGGTAAGATTCTCCCTGTATTTCTTTTTCCTCTTTTACCACCCAGTCACACCATTCCACTGCGAACCGAGTCAATATCTGCTGAAGTGTACGCTCCTCCTTTTGCATAGCAACCAGGAACTGGCGAAATGGATTGCAAATTTCCCATTCTGTTTTAGATAAATATGCTGCAAACAGCCGTTCAACTGATTCCGTCTGGTGGCCGCTGACCGAAACTTCATTGGGTGCAGAATCCCCATACGTGACCCAAGGCCATAAATTGGTCTTTGAAAGCTCTGGTTTCAGTTTACAGGACAATTTCACACTGCCCTCATTTCGTTCATCCCACTCACTACTGGAGGATAAACATATAAACCACTGGCCAATCAACATCATAAAATTATGCCTGATTCTGTAGTCTTCCTTCAACATAAGCTTCATAAAATCCGTATGGTCCACAATAACAACATTGAGATATCGGCCAACCAAGATTTCCTGTACCTTCTTTCCATCTATCACAGATACCATTTCTTCTGGCTGTCTCATTTCTTCGTCCATTTTCGTTTTCCTCCCCTAACTTGCCTTATCCTCTTTAATATAAAAAGACTGTGAGGTATTTGTCTGCGCATACTCTCTGTAAATATCCGGATGCATAAGCTGCAGCACCTCCAGGCTGTCTTTATTGATGGAAGTTGTAACTTTCCTGTTATAGCCGGCCAAATACCTGATATTACCAGTTTCCAGTACCGCTTCCTCAGCTCCCTCCATGGCTTCCTTTATTGGCGCATAGGCAAGTTTCATCTGTTCATCTATCTGATCCATTTGACGCTTCAATTCTGACTTCCGTTTTTTCAGTTTCAGATAGGACGTCATGTTTGCCGCATATGATGGTGGGAGTACAATTTGTTTATTCTCCTGCACACCATAGCGTCCCTGGATGCTTTTAAGCATTAAGTCAGCCTTCTCCGTATACTTAGGTGGTTTTCTTAAAGCAACACACTGATTCCAGAAATACGATTCCTGCCGAATCAGTTCTTCTTCCTGTGCCAAATCGCGCTCCAGGCGCCGTATGATAAGAGAACCCTCATGGTTACCATGAAGGCAGAGAAAAATTATGCCATCTACGTTAGCCACACTCATATAATGAATGCCCTGGAGAACATAGTGCGGCGGAATATTTCCACCTTCCCAGCCATTCATGTGGTGGTAACTGAACGAGGTTTTGCACTCCAATAAATAGATCTTTTCATCAAGCTTAACGAAAAAATCAAAATCAGATATCATAAACGGATACAGCGGATGCCGGAACATTTTACGCACAGCATACGGTCTGGTATCTGTGCGTTTCATAAAAATCTGAACCACCAATTCCTCCAGGCGCTTTCCGATTTCCTTTGCTACCCAGCCATCATCATTCTGTTCTTTGATTTTTTTATGTACCTTCTCTTCATATAAATCCCTGGCTGTTTTCCATGGCGAGATGCCGCACACGGCCGCCGCATCACTCCCCCCAATCCCCAGTGTTCTGTATAATTTCCATTCGTCATGGGATAGGGTTGTTATATCCTCCACCAGCACATCTGGTTCATAATTCAGGTTCAGCATATTGTCTCCTTTCTGACAGAGCAGTAGGGTTCCCTGCCCTGCCTTATTTCTTTCATCAGTACAGAATCGTTCCTGGGATATCATATTCATGGAAACGATAGGTCAAGCACCGTGAAACCATCTCTTCCAAATCGGTTAATGCCTTTGCACCCATTCCATTGCTCTGTGCCAGAAAAATCGCCTCACAGATTCCACAATAAATATCATAGCCATTACAGATTCCCGGTCCATGTCCGGCCTTAAACTGTTCTACCGTCTGGGCTGTCAGCGCCTTACTGATACCAGCCTTAATCATAACACTAGCCATAACGTTAGCCGGATAGCTGGCATATACATGAAACAGCTTCGACAAATCACCAATGGCCTCCTGATATCTGGCAAATATCTGTCCCATATTCTGAGAGAAATCTTCTATGGATGCATTATTCGTATGCTCCAATTTCAATGGTTTTCCTAAAATCAACGGCTTCTTCTCTGCTCCCAGCAGAAGAGAATAATAGATATTCGCACCACTTACGCCAACATCGGATGTCTGGACACGAATCAAAGCTGATAATACGTTATCTGCCTGTAAGCCATACTGGAGCAGCAGTTCCCGGTATGTATCCAAGAGTCCTTTTTCTTCCAATTCCCAGGACGCCATTGCCAGAGAATGACTGAACAGGCCGTTTGAAAAGGTAGCCTTGTCATAGTTTTCTGCAACATAGATAGATGCTACTTCAAATAATTCCGGCATTGGCAGGACGGAATAGTCACTTGGGTCTCCGCCATGTACCGCGCGCACCTTTCCTTCATGAATTCTCACAAGAGCATTTCCCTTTGTCACTTTCAGACAGTCATTTAATACCCGGGCTAATTTCCCCTTCGGCAAATCCAATAGCGCAGAACCTGCAATCCTGGCCCTGCTCTCGATTGACTTCATGGTGGTCTGTCCGACCGGATAATAGGTACTGCCAAGGCATAAGAACAGGCCGGAATTCTTCATTGTATCTTTTATGATTTCCTCTTTCTCGTCCATGTCCTTTATCTTCTCGCAAATCTCTGGTTCTTCCTCTCCGGCAATCACAAGAACAGTATTGGTGGGATGTTTCTGCCATTCTGCCCCGCACTCAATCCCATCCAAAAATTCGAGAAACTCTTCCTTATCATAGAATGTCTTTGAAAAATCATCTGCAAAATTCATATGCGCCCTCTCCTTATAAGTTAATTAGAACAGATACGATATGGCCTCCGCTGATAACAAACTCATAGCCATCCTTTCCCATCTCAACCATTTCGCCGATTGTGAGCTGGTCTCTCCCTGCGTTATCCCATCTTGCTTCTAACTTCATTTGTTTTCCTTCCTTTCTTTTATTTTTGTCCAGGCTTTATGCCTGAAAATCATCATTTGTTGCTACATGCAGTTTCTTATCCGCCCGGTCAAACAAATATACAAGGTCAGAAAGCTTCACTCCTTTATTTTCAATATTTAAGGCATGTATCACAGCTTTCCAATCCGCAATAGAAGTTCTATTTTTTCTGGACGGAATTAATATAATCTCATGAATGTCTACCGGAAGTATAAGGAGGCTGTCATTGCAGCTCTCTGAAATCTGTCCCAACAGATGATTGTCAATCATATTGCTGGCTCCATACAGGCCACTTTGATTTGACAGCACATACATAGGGTTCTTCTGTTCCTGATGGCTTTTGATAGATTGGAGCATCTCACCAAATGTGTTTCCTATTGGAGCTGATATCACCTTCCAGTCCTTAATTTCAACCATTTCAATCACCGGTGGATTGAGATCTGTATTTGACTTTGCCGTTTCCAGCACGTCCTGCAGCTCCACTTCCCACCGGTCTAAATCCTCGTTTACCACGGTTCTAACATACGATTCTCCATCCACCGTAATAAAAATCAAGAAGTACGCCACCATGTCGTAGTATCTGATATGCGGTATATACTTCAGCACTTCCTCATTGTCTTCGCGATTGGCCAATGCACAAACAAGATTGTTTTTTACGTTGCTAAAGCTATCTCCTGTGAGATATGGACCATTTAAGAATCCTCTCTTTTTTTTGTACTCTTCTATCACTTTTGTTACCGCCCTTTGAATGTCTTCCTCATTATCCAGCCAATGAAACTCACTGCCGTTTAGGTATATCCAAATTCCAGCTGATTCACCGGATTTTTGGACTCCAACTCTGAGAAATTCCTCGTCCTGTTTTTCCATTCGCTGCGGAAATGTCGCTTTATATTCCGCTCCCAAGTTCTCCTTTAACTTCTCTTCAAAACTTGTCTTACGCGTTTCCATGTTCATTTTTTCTTTCTCCTTTTCTTTTTTAGCAAAAAAATAAGACACCAGAAACTTCTTCAAATTTCTGATGTCTTACTTACAAACAGAGATTGCTTCTCTGCCTGGCTTTCTTATGTTAGGCTCATGCCTGAAAAACTTAGCTTCCGGTTGCCCGGAACAAACATTCCAATGCGCTTAGTAAAAAAGCGGCACAAATCAATGTCATGTTTATTTTATCACTATATATAGTGTTTGTCAATATTTCAAATCTATATATAGCTATTCAATCCCATGTGATTGCTAAATCGTATCAATTCTTCATATCCTCTCTACTGTGTAATATCATGAAATCTGTTTATATCCTCTCCTATAGTTTTTCTCTATCCAGCTAAGCAGCTTTTTCTCTCCCAATTCCTCCATACAGAAATCATAAAGCTTGGGATTATATGCTTTCAGCCTTACGAATTTTTCAAAGCTTGTCAGATGACAGCCCACTGGACAGAACAGACAGCCGGTTCTTTGTTCTCCTGTGCACTTAAACGGCCCACATGATGGAAAGAACCCAATCTGACCGGGAACTTACCCCACTTCGACCACCTCACCATAAGGCTCTGCAATTTCTAACTGTTTTTCCACTGTATACCGGAGCACATCCTGTGCTCTCCAAAATCCCATTGGCTTACTAAGTGGCCTTTCGCTTTCAAAGCTATTACAGCCAGTACGAAGATATGCTTCCTTGCGCCTGGCAGATTCCTCTGCCATAAGTGCTAAAATGGGATGCCGTCCAGTCTGCTTCTCATACAGGGCAATCGGCTCCTCATTCTGCTTAACACAGCAGTAGTGTGATATCAGAATATCCGATTCATACAGTGGTAGCCATTTTGTATACCCCTGCCGATACTCGGATTTTTTTCCATTCCGATCCAATCCATGCAACTTGTTGAGGGCCCATTCCTTTCCCTGCCTCGCATACCAGTCTTAGGTGTGGAAATATAGTAACCCACCTCTGTATCACGCAATAGCTGGTGGTCTATGTTAATCACACGGTTAGTTCAATGAAGCAAGATATACTTCAGGGTCAGTAGAAGGATAGTATGCAAACAGTATATCTTTATATACCAAATCGCCAGTAAATAAGTATCCTTTGTCTTTTTCCAAAAAACACAAATGCCCTGGTGAATGTCCAAGTGTATGCAACACTTTAATTTGCCGTCCGCCAATATCTATCACATCATGGTCAGTTACAATTTTTGTTGGCATTCCTTGAAATAGCTCGTAAGATTTATCCTTTCAAATTCTTCAAAGCAGACGGATTATTCTCTAAGATTTCTCCAACAGTGGGACATGTCTCTAAATCCAAACAATCGCCACAAGTAGCAACACCCTTTTCTAATGCACACTGGCGAATACCACACATATTATCACAAAATACGGTTTTAATTCCGTCAACACGACAACCTTGACAGTTAATATGCTCAGGAAGAATAGGTGCATTATTTAATTCAGCCCATAGCTTCGCAGTTTTTTTTCGTAATTCTTGGTTGTCATTGATTGTTGCAATATATGCATCACATTTTTCACAATCCAGTCCACAATATGCAATCATTTTTTTCATGGTTATGTACCCCCATAATTTCAAATTTATCAATTTCGTATCTTCTTGCATTCTTCTATTTTCAAATCATTACCTTGTTGAATTTATAGCCAACACCCCAGACAGTTAATATGTACTGTAGATTGTCTGGGGACGTGAATTAAGGATATTATAGGTTTAAGTAAACGTCCTCTTCCATCATTTATTCTTTTGATTTTTTATCCAGATACAGCAGATAACCACTCCGATTAAGGCTATCCCTCCCGTGGTTATATATGGTAATTCAATATTGCTTTCATACAGATACCCAGTTAATAAAGGAGCAATAACTTTGCTAAGATTTCCGGCGGTACTGGCAAATCCCATCAGTGTTCCTTTATGCTGATTGTCAGTTTTTGAAAGGGTTGCGTTTAATGTGGGTACTGTAATAGCAGAAGATACCGCAAATAAGCCAAAAACCACCAACACACTAACAAACCCAGTTGTCAATACCATGGCAAACGCTACTAAGGCTTTGCAAAACATACCTATCAGTATTAGTCGCTTCTCACCAATTTTTTTTGATAAAGGACCAGTCAAAAAGCCTTGTACTACAATCAAAATACCTGCTAGAGCCATCCAAATAACACCAACTTGCTTAGAGGAAAATCCAAACTTATCTACGACATACAGCCCCGTAATTCCTTGCAAGCCTGTTTGACAGAAATGCACGACGAAAATAAGTATCAAAACCATTCCTGCTGAGCCAAAAATTATACTTTTCAGGTCTGAAAAATCAAAGGGTTTTCTTTTTTCCGTCTGTCCTGAACGCTCAATTGACTCTGGCAAAAGTGTTAGAATTAGCAGAAAGGCAATAAATGAAATGCCGGCTCCTGTAAAAAATGGGAGCGCAAGCGAATAGCCTGCAAGAATGCCTCCCAATAATGGTCCCATCATTACGCCAACGCTCATTGAAGCTCCAAGTTGACTCATATTCTTGCTTCTTTCTTCCTCCGAGCTGGAATCTCCAACATATGCCAAAGATGCAACGGACGTAGCAGATGACAAAATACCTGATAAACTGCGAGCTATAAATAGCGTCCAAAAGGATGAAGCCAAACCGAACAGGAACAAACTGATGGAATATCCTATAATACCAATGCTGATAATCGGCTTTCTACCAATTCGGTCGGACAGTGCACCCCAAAAAGGTGCGCATACTGTTTGTGCCAGAGCATATACGGCAGTGAGCCATCCAAGCTCACGGCCGCCAGCACCTAGATTTTCCATGTAAAATGGCATGACCGGAAGAATTAAGCTATATCCTAACGCAATCACCAAAGTAGCAAGCTTTAAAGCGAAAATCGGCTTTTTATTCATCAATCGTCACCGTCCCCTCCGAGCCGTCCACCGTTATCATTTGTCCATTTTTAATACTTCTCGTTGCTGTGTGTGTCGCCATAACGGCAGGGATACCACATTCCCGTGCAACAATACTTGAATGACTGAGAGGACCTCCAATATCCGTTACAATTCCACTTGCAGAGGCAAATAAGGGTGTCCAAGCCGGAGTTGTAGTAACGGCAACCAAAACACTTCCCGGCTGGAAATTTTTAAAATCTGCCGGACTATTTAGTACGCAGGCACGAGCTGTCACGACACCAGAACTGGTTCCTATACCCCTCAACACGGTTTTTCCATCTTTTTGTTTCTGTGGTGCATGTGATATGCTTTTTACTTTCTTCTCAGGTAACTGAGCTGGTGGCACATAGCCCTGGTACTTTTTGAGTTCCGCTTTTCGCTCAAGTATCGATTTTCTTCTATCGGATAAAGGTATATTTTCGTCTAACTGTATTATGAGTTTTTCCAATTCCAATTTTGTGAGCCAATAAATATCATCTATATGCGAAGTAGCTCCGCCACGTATAAGGCGTGCTGAAATTTCATGAAACATCCGGCGAATCAGAGGATGCCCCATTCCCATCAAATAAATAGCATTTTCACGCATAGGAGCAGTTTCCTGCGCCCAATGGAGCAACTTCAAAAACAGTTTTTTGCGTGAGCTACCTATATGTTGTAAAATTTCTTCTTCTGCCTGTTTCCTATGCTTTTCAAATTTGGATTGACGTAAAAAAGGACTTTCACCTTTGCCTTCTACAAAGGTTTTTATGGATTCAAAGGTTGGTGTAAGTGTTTCCTGCGGTGTGGAATATGCAAAATCAAATTCATAAGCGGTACGACCAAACTCTTTAAAATACTGATTGATTCGATTTTTCCATTCTATCCATACTTCCAGCGAAACTCCGTCAGGCGGAACTGAGGACATAAAATTTTCCGCTATCTTTGCTGTTGGATTACTTTGCAGATAAAGATTGAGAGTATTATTTTGCTTTACCCATTCCGAGAGACTCCACAGGTTCTTTTCGGCTTGCAGAGCAATCGTATCAAATCCAAGCAGGAAAACAGAAGTATCTGTTATACCAGCGCGACGAGCCGCTCCCTGAAAAAATTTTGTAAATAATGTTTCGCTGATAGAGGCGGCTGGTAATGTAAGCTGAATCCTCGTGAAATAAATACACGCTCCATAAAATACAGTCTGAATCCCCTCCATTATTTGATGAGCATTCAGCATATGCATGGGCTTTTCTTCCCATTGTTTAATCACATCCTCAAATTCTTTTCGTGCTGTTTCCCAGCGTGCAACACTGTTCGTGAGCGCACGGCGTAAAGATCGGGGGGAAAGGGATTTGAGAGCAATCAAAAGAGGCTTTGAATTAGCGGAAAGATAAACATATCCGTTAATAATCGTATATGCTCCGTTTTCTGGCAGTAGCTTTTTCGCACTTTTACCAAACATATCTATCCATAAAAGCGCCGACGCACGGTTGACTATTTCAAGCCCAAGTGTGGCGAATAAGGGCGTAACAGGATTTGGCAAGTGTTCCGCTAGACTGCCTCTTGTATATATAACATCCTTTTCCGGTAACGTCCATTCCGGCGGTAGGACAGTAATGGGGCGAGCCTGAACAATATACAACTTATCTTTTTCCAGTGCCCACTCTACATCCATAGGCATTTCATAATACTTCTCAATTTTTTTTCCAAGCTGTGTCAATCGCATAACTTGATTGCGAGTAAGAGCATGTTTTTTCCTAAACTGTTCAGGAGTTGGGATTTCTTCTGTTCCATCTGAGTTGCGGACTGTCATAATCTCTTTGTTTGCTACTTCATACGATACAATTCGTTCAGCATCTTTATCTACAACGATTGTATCAGGGGTGACTAAGCTAGAAACCACCGATTCGCCAAGTCCCCACGCGGCGTTAACAATCATTTCGCTGCGTCTGCCATTGATAGGGTTTAGCGTAAACATAACGCCGGACGCATCGGAAAACGCAAGCTTTTGTACTACAACAGCAAGTGCGACAATTTCCTGCTTTATATCATTCTTCACGCGGTAAGCAATAGCGCGGGCTGTCCATAGGGAAGCCCAGCACCTCTTTACAGCGTCAAGAACTTCATTCTCACCTTGTATGTTAAGATAGGTTTCCTGCTGGCCTGCAAAAGAAGCGTCGGGCAAATCCTCGGCGGTTGCGGAGGAACGGACAGCCACCGCTATATTTCCCAATCCAGCATATGCGGTTTTAATTGCATCTGATACTTCCTGCGGCATTTCTCCATTATGGAAAAGCATCCCTATCTGCGTAGATGTATTTTCAAGCTGGCTGGTATTGTTAGAGTCAATACCGTCCAGCAACTTATTAATGTGAGGCTGAATATGGTTCTTTTCAACAAAAATCTTGTATGAAGTAGTCGTAACATGAAAGCCCTCCGGCACAGGGATACCCGCTGTCAAAAGTTTTGATAAAGACATACCTTTTCCGCCGACCATTTCAAGGGTTGCCTGTTTATGCAACAAGGGTAGGGTATAATAAATCATAATAACTCACCTCCATCATTCATAATTCCGTGTAGAAATATATCCATTGTTTCATCAAGCATTTTCTCCGGACTGGCTGATGGTCGGGATGTGTAAATGATTGATATAATGGAGTTAATTAACAAATGCGTCATAAGATCGGCATTCGTCTTACGGAAGACGCCTGATTTCACTCCATTTTCAATTACAGATTTTATAATATCCTGATATGCGTAACGCGCAGTTTTCAGCCGCTTTCGATAATCTTCTTCTAAATAGTCAGATTCTGTATTTAACCACATCAGCACCGTTCGATACTGCTTTGGTACTCCAAGATGATTCAGCATGATTTTTCTAAGACACTGTTCCGGCGAGGATTCATCGGCAATAATCCTATGAACCTTTTTAATTGTTTCTTCTATTTCTTTCTCAACTGCATATACAACAATCTCGTCTTTCGTTTTGAAAAAATCATATAGACTGGACTTTCCCATGTTTGCTAAAATCGCAATTTCCCTCATTGAAGTTTTTTGGAATCCATTTTTCTCTATGAGCTGCATAGCAACACTGATTATTTCTTCTCGGCGCTCTTCTTGTTGTTCTGGTGTAAGCATAATTCCTTTTGGCATATTATGATACCTCCTTATAACGACCATCGGTCGCTTCTTGTTTCGCATTTATTATATAGCGACCGATGGTCGCTTGTCAAGTCTAATTTTTTATAATCGAGTAGGAGGGAGTGATTAACTCCCGTCCTCTCACAC
>UMHQ01059443.1_pt1 | contig 142315 bp, 125 predicted proteins | sample 1965531 | NCBI WGS metagenome assembly UMHQ01 (sample SAMEA4836098, study PRJEB28245) | human gut metagenome | biome: gut microbiome; material: fecal sample | place: Denmark | collected 2008 | reverse complement strand
TAATTTAACAAGTTCAATATTCATTTTTCTCTCCCCATTTTAATTCTATTATTCCGTTATAGTTGAATAACAAATGAAAACACCTGCGCTCCATACTTTTTAATGTTTTTCGCGACAACTGTATTATACCACTGAGTTATGATTTTTTCTTTCTTTTCTTTACTTTTGCGGAAGGACATAGCGAATGATCATAAAAATATCAGATCATATTTTTCCTGAAACAGCTGTTGGAATGCAGCAAAAGGGCTTTTTATTTTGAAAGGGGTGTTTGCTCCGATGATACAGGGAATATTATCCTGATATTCTGAGGAAGGGCAACCTGGACAGGGATAACATACAGATCATGACAGCTCAGAATTTAGTGGAGGATTGGAACATGGGTAAGGACAGATTTGAGAAAGTATACACACAGGGAACGCTCAATGTAACGGAAATTTGGGTAGATAAAGAGACCGGTGTGAATTATGTGTTTCACTGCGGCGGCAATGCAGGGGGATTAACCCCTCTGCTCGACCGGGAGGGAAAAATCGTGATATCTCCAATCGTCAGTCACTGACATAAGCAGCCAAAAGCACGTTCAAAAAGCCAGACAGGATTCTATTACTGACGGCATGAAAAAGGAATCTATCCATACGGCAGATTCCTTTTTCATTTTACTGCGGTACAGTTCCATCACTCTTTTCTGAAGCTTAAGCCTAACGGCTTAGCCACACGATCCTTTATACGCTCTACCTTTCCCAGAATTAACCATTGCTTCGTACAGTCTGAGCTTGCCCGTTCGCCGTCATCTGGCCACAGAGCCCGCCATTTTGCAAAACATTTTGTTTCCAGCCTGCTGAAAACCAGATAGATCATCTGCAATTCTTCTTCGGTAAATTCTAAATTATAAATATGCTTCTTCATCACGTTATCCATTCCCCTCCATTGTCCTTTATCTTCTCCCGTCCTGCTTCTTGTATAAAAAGTATACAGCTTTTATGGATTCAGGTCAACTATACGAATATTTAATCAACCATATAAACATACCATATGTAGTAAACTACTGAAAAAGGAGAATTGATATGGTTGACTTTGGAAACACCTTAAAAACTCTACGCTTACAGGAAAATATGACCCAAGCCCAATTGTCCCAGAAATTAGGACTCACTAAATCAGTGATCAGTGCCTACGAAACAGGGCTGCGTCTGCCCTCCTATGATGTATTAATTCACATTGCACAAATTTTCAAAGTATCCACGGATTACCTCTTGAGTGTGGAACACAAAGACAGTCTCGATTTATCCGGACTGACTCAATCCGAAAAATCTGCACTCTTATTGCTGATCAAAGCAATGAAAAATAAATAAGAGCAGGAACACTATATAGACCAGTGACAGACTGCCGGTAATAAACAGGCTGCATGTTTCCGGATCGGGAATATAAAGCCTGTCTGACTGCCGTGAAATTCAAGGCACTAATTTTCTCAGGAATCTATCTACACAAAATCGTAAGCAATTCTGCAATACATTTTCCCTCCATTATGGTATACTATCTCTATCGAATTCAAATGATAAAGGAGGCTTTTTATGAAGCGATATACTGTTATTCTCACTCTTTCACTCCTCTGTGCCCTTTCCCTTGCCGGCTGCGGAAAAAAGAATCAGGACAAGACCGATTTGACAAGCACCCACACGACCGCGGCGACGGAAACCATGTCTCCCACTACGACAGCCGCCGAGACTAAAGAGACGGAAGGCTCAGACAAAGAGACGGCAAAGGCGGCGGATGGCGAATCCGAAAAGGATGATTCTAAGAAGGCGGACAATTCTGCCAGTGTCTCTACGTCCATTCATACCTACACCACCGGTAATATTTCCATCGAATATCCGGTTGTCTCCAATTTGAGCAAGGCCGCTGTACAGGAAACAGTCAACAAACTGTTAAATGAACACGCTTTGGAATTTATCAAGGCATATGGCGTGGACGAAAGCAAGGATTCTCTCACCGTAAAATGCCGGGTCGTATCTGCGGACCGGAAACGCCTGACTGCTGTTTACACAGGCTCCTACATGCCGGACGGCGGTGCCCATCCAGTCAGTCTCTTCTATACGAATACCATCGACACCGCGCTCGGAGAAGACATGGGACTCACGGACTATGCGGATCCTTACACACTGGCCGGATATGTGCTGTCTGCTGACTGCCAGTTTGCTGACGCGGATGCCACACTGGAAAAAGAACTGATGAAGATTAAGAACGACACGGATATCGAGACGTATACCGAAATGTTCCGCCGTGCGGATTTCCCATGGAAAGAGCCGAAAACCACCTCCAAGGGTTCCGACGAAGCCTTAAAATTCCCGGAAGTTTTCAGCTACGAGGATCAGGGTACCATCTATGTTTCCATACCAGTACCTCATGCTCTCGGTGATTTTGCGCTGATAAAGTACACACCTGACACAAAATAGTGAAAATAGTTGCTATTTAACCCCATATTTGATAAAATAGTACGGAAAAATACAAAGATATGAAATGGGGTAGCAAAATGAGTGAAAAAACGCAACTGACAACACGAGACTATCTGCTCAGCATCCAACACCTGTTTGCCATGTTTGGCGCAACGGTTCTGGTTCCTTTGCTGACCGGTCTTAATCCATCGCTCGCACTGTTTTCCGCAGGTGTGGGTACCTTAATATTCCACTGCTGTACTAAGTTTAAGGTTCCTGTTTTTCTCGGTTCTTCCTTCGCATTTCTGGCTGCGTTAAGCGCCATCATTCGACCGGAAGGTGCCGTGGTTGCAGAAAACATTCCTTTAGCACAGGGTGGAATTATTTTTGCCGGTCTGATCTATCTGCTGTTTGCGCTGATTGCTTTTTTAATCGGGGCGGACAAGATCAAAAAGGTATTTCCTCCGGTTGTTACAGGACCCGTAATTGTGGTCATCGGTATTAACCTGGCCAGTACCGCGATCGGTGATGCGACCGGCGGATTAAGCCTGGCGGACGGCCTTACCTCCGAGATCGCTTTAAACCTGGGCATCGCCCTGTTTACGCTCTTTGTGGTAATTCTCTGTTCCATTTTCGCACACGGTTTTTTCAAACTGGTCCCGATCTTAATCGGAATCGCTGCAGGATACATTCTGTGTATTATTCTGGGCGCAGTCGGAGTCTTCCATATGGATTATTCCGCCATTACGTCCGCAGCATGGATTAATATCCCGTTTGTGACAAAGGATATGAATGGAGTTCCCTTTATGTCTCTTCCGAAATTCGAGCTGGGCGCTATTCTCTCCATTGCACCGATCGCCTGCGTCACCTTTATGGAACACATCGGCGATGTCACCACGAACGGTACGGTAGTCGGAAAAGATTTCTTAAAAGATCCGGGTCTCCACAGAACCCTGATGGGCGACGGACTTGCAACCTTATTTGCCGGATTCGTCGGCGGACCTGCCAACACCACCTATTCTGAGAATACCGGTGTTTTAGCTACGACGAAAAATTACAATCCCCGTCTCCTGCGTGTGACCGCCATCTTCGCGATCATACTCGGCCTTTTCGGAAAGGTTGGCGCAATTCTTCAGACCATTCCCGGCCCGGTTAAAGGCGGTGTGGAAGTTATGCTGTTCGGTATGATCGCCGCAGTCGGAATCCGTTCTCTGGCGGAATCAGATCTTGATTTCACTCACAGCCGCAACTTAACCATCGTCGGACTGATTCTCGTCTTTGGCCTCGGTTTTGCGCAGCTGGGCGGACTCAATATCCACGCAGGCTCCATTACACTTAACATCTCCGGCCTTTTCATCGCCGTAGTCATCGGAGTCCTTATGAATATCATACTGCCGCAGACAGCTGATACTGTAAAAAACTAAAGAAAGGATTACTATACCATGGAATTTCCAATTGAAAATGTAACTGTCTTCAGCCACCCGTTAATCCAGCACAAAATTTCTATCCTGAGGGATAAGAGAACCGGAACCAATGAGTTCCGCGCACTGATCGAAGAGATCGCCATGCTTATGGGCTATGAAGCCTTAAGAGATCTCCCTTTAAAGGAGGTCGAGGTCGAAACTCCGATTGAAACATGCATGACTCCCATGATTGCAGGAAAGAAGCTCGCCGTTGTTCCGATCCTTCGTGCCGGACTCGGTATGGTCAATGGAATCCTTGCACTTGTTCCGTCTGCCAAGGTCGGACATATCGGTCTCTATCGTGACGAAGTCACCCATGAGCCTCATGAGTATTACTGCAAGCTTCCGAACCCCATCGAACAGAGAACCATTGTAGTAACAGATCCCATGCTGGCTACCGGCGGTTCCGCTGTTGCGGCCGTGGATTTCATCAAAGAGCACGGCGGAAAGAACATTAAGTTTATGGCGATTATCGCTGCTCCGGAAGGTCTGGAACGGCTTCATAAGGCACATCCGGACATTCAGATCTATGTCGGCCATCTCGATCGTCAGTTAAATGAGAACGCCTACATCTGCCCGGGTCTTGGCGATGCCGGAGACAGAATTTTCGGTACGAAATAAACCGGTGCTGATATAGCAAAAAGATGTGCTCTGCGGATCGTGAAATCTGCGGAGCACATCTTTTTTATTGTAATCTTTTTTGTCAGCTTTATGCGATCAGCCAATTCCTTTGTATACAATACTCATAATAAACACCAGAACGGCAAGCCCCACATAAACATATTTCGCCGCAAAGCAAAACAGCTTTCCAACCGGCTTTTTCCGGCCGGTATTCAGTTCCTCTCCAATCCTGTTTATCCCCAGGACCCAGTAGATCATGATTGCGCAGAGCACCGCTCCAAACGGCACAACATAAATCGTTATCATATCCATCCAGGAGCCCATATACGGCTCATATTCTATGAAAAGTCCAACCAGGAACACGAGACTGCCCACCATAAAGACTGCTTTCTTCCGGCTGAAATGCAGATGAGTCTGAACTGCCTCCGCGCACACCTCGAACATGTTGACAAGGGAGGTGATTCCGGCAAACAAAACAGAAAGAAAGAATAGCACAGCCACCCATCTCCCCGCCGGTATCTGTGCGAAAACCTTCGGAAGTGTGATAAACATGAGAGGCGGACCGCTGGCCGGATCCATCTGAAATGCAAACACTGCGGGAATGATGGCAAAGCCCGCAAGCAGAGCCGCCACCGTATCAAGGAGCGCGGTCGTCATGGCTGCCTTCGGAATGTCTTCCTTTTTGTCTAAATAGCTGCCGTAAATAATCATACCCGAGCCTGTAATCGACAGGGAAAAGAATGCCTGTCCCATAGCCATCACCCACGTCTCCGGCTTTAACAGCAGTTCCCAGCGCGGGATCAGCAGATACTCATAACCGGCAAAGGCGCCGTCCAGAAAGAAGACCCTCACCGCAATGATGATAAACAGGATAAAAAATGCAGGCATCATAATACGGTTGACCTTTTCTATGCCCTTCAGGACACCGCCCACTAACACCGCCATGGTGATGGCAACAACCATAAAATGCCAGGGAACACTGCCAAAATGGCCGGTCGCCTGTGAAAAATAGACCTCTGCCTCCATCCCCATCATGACTCCCGACAGAGAGCCGAATAAGTATCGAAGCACCCAGCCAACGATAATGGCATAGCCGATCGCAATCCCCAGTGATCCGATCAGGGGGATGGCTCCGAGTAGTGCTCCGCCTTTTTTGCCCCGGGTTTTTAATGCATAGCCATAGGAACCGATCGGCCCGGTTCCTGTCAGTCTTCCAAATGCAAATTCACCCGACAGCCCTACCAGACCAAATAAAAGGATAAAACCAAAATAAACAATTAAAAAAGCTGCGCCTCCGTACTGCCCTACGCGATAGGGGAACATCCAGATGTTCCCCATACCGACTGCAGAGCCTACGGAGGCCAGTATAAATCCAAGCCGCGAGCCGAACTTTCCGTTCTTCCCCGCAGTATGTGTTTTTTCTGACATATCGTTTTGTACCCCTGTACTCTTACTCTGCTTCGCGCTTTTCTACAACTTCACCCTGCTTCTTGTAGATGCAGCCGCCGTCAACACAGCCTCTTACGCTGGAAAGCGGATAGATATTGGATTTCGGTCCGATTACGGTTCCCGGATTTAAAACGGAGCCGCAGCCGACTTCTACAAAATCACCCAGCATTGCCCCGAATTTCTTTAATCCGGTCTCGATATCTCCATCCTCTGCGTGAACCTTGACCAGAGTCTTATCGGACTTCACATTGGAGGTGATGGAACCGGCTCCCATATGCGCCTTATATCCCAGGATAGAATCACCGACGTAATTGTAATGCGGCACCTGAACGCCGTCAAACAGGATTACATTCTTTAACTCACAGGAGTTTCCAACTACAGCGCCTTCGCCAACAATAACGTTGCCGCGGATAAATGCGCAGTGGCGGATCGATGCGCCCTTGCAGATGATGACATTGTCAGCCAGACATGCAGTCGGCGGCATCTTGACGGATTTGTGAATCCAGATGGATTTGCCCATACGGTTGTATTCGTCTTCCGGGAGCAGTTCTCCAAGGGAGGTGATATACTCGCCGATCTTCGGAAGGATTTCCCAAGGATACGTGTTTCTTTCAAATAACAGTTTTGCAATGGTGTGGCTGGTATCAAATAAATCCCTGATTATCATGTCTTCTTTTTTCATGTTCTTAATTCTCCTATTTTGTTTTTTTATAATTAGCCGCCGCCGCATCAAAGGCGCCCCGAAGGCCGTATTGATTGTTCAGCCGCAATACATTGGCTGTACGTCCGGCGACAAAATTCTCGAGTTTCTGCATGTATTCGTCGGAGGTGATACTTCCCTCCGCCACATAAGTCAGCCCCTTTTCCCAACTGGCCGTCAGTTCCGGATTGAGAAGCTGGCGGATTGAGGCGTTTACCACGTCGAAGATCATCTCTCCCAGAAGTGTGGGGGTGATCACCTGGGTTTTCTGGTTCAGGGCCAGGTATTTTATATTGAACAGCTTCTTTAGAATCTCAGCACGGGTAGCACTGGTTCCGATGCCGCTGCCCTTAATCTGAGCCCGCAGCTCGTCGTCCTCGATCAGCTGGCCTGCATTCTCCATGGCCAGAATCATGGAACCCGAAGTGTAACGTTTGGGCGGTGATGTCTCACCTTCCTTGATCGCCAGGCTCTTAAGCGGGATTACGGCTCCCTTCTTCAGAGTCCCCAGCATGGCGATGAATTCCGGGTTATCCATGTTCTTCTGTGCAGAATCCGTGTTTCCCTCATCGGAATCCCCGGAGGCGTTCTCCGCCTGTCCGTCTTTCCCTTTGGTATCCGTCTTTTTTCTGCTTCCCGGAACGTCTGCCACCTTTAAGTACCCCGCTTCCAGCATAACACGGAAATTGGTGAAAAAATGTTCCTTGTCAATCACCAGTTCCAGCGCATATTTCTGATAGATGGCCGGAGGATAAAAGATACTTAAAAATCTTCTGGCAATTACCTCGTAAACCTTTGCGGACAGCGGCGATAAGCTCCTCAAAGCCCCCATGCCCTGTCCGGTCGGTATGACAGCATAATGGTCCGTAATCTGTTTATCATTCACGTACCGCGTCTTTGCAATCCCTTTAAAGGAACCTGACTCCAGCGCTTCTGCTGCAAATCCGGCCAGAGGCTCGAAATTTTTCAACCCTCCGATATTTTTGTAGATCTCCTTTGCCACCGCGGTGGAAAGGACTCTGGCATCCGTTCTCGGATACGTCACAAGCTTCTTTTCATACAGTTCCTGAACTACCTTTAAGGTCTCATCCGGACTGATCTTAAACATCTTGGAACAGTCATTCTGAAGTTCCGCCAGATTATAAAGAAGCGGAGGATTCTTCGTCTCTTTCTTCTTCTCAATAGCCTGCAGCACCGCATTCATGGGCTGAACCGCGGACAGCGACTCGATGAGGGCTTCCGCCGTCTTTCTCTCTTTAAATCCATTCTCCTTATAGAGATACGGGGATTCAAAGTATTTAGACCCGGGAGCGCTTCTCCACTCTCCGTCAAAATCCATATCCTGAGGAGAAAAAGTACCGATCACCCGGTAAAAAGGGGTCTTCACAAAGTCTCTGATCTCCCGCTCCCGCCGTACTGCCATGCCCATGACACAGGTCATCACCCGCCCCACAGAAATCACCGTATTCTTCCCGGTTCTTAAATAGTTCGAAATATTCTGCCCATACTTTAGTGTAAGCAGACGGGAGAAATTAATTCCCATCAGATAATCTTCTTTTGCCCTTAAATAGGCGGAAGCGGAAAGATTATCGTATTCCTTCTCATCTTTTGCCTCCCTGATTCCTCTTAGAATCTCTTCCTCTGTCTGGGAGTCGATCCACACCCGCTTCTGGGCTTTATCCTTCACATCCGCCATCTGGGCCACCAGACGGTATATATACTCTCCCTCGCGCCCCGAGTCGGTGCAGACATATATGGTATCCACATCCGGCCGGTTCAGCAGACCGCTCACGATTTTAAACTGTTTTTCCACGCTGGGAATCACTTCATATTTAAATTCGTTTGGTAAAAAAGGCAGAGTCTCGAGACTCCATCTCTTGTATTTTGGATCGTAGCATTCCGGATAGCTCATGGTAACTAAATGGCCGACGCACCATGTGACAATTGCCTGTTCCGATTCAATATAACCATCGCTGCGCCTTCCGTTTATCTTAAGCGCATTGGCAAATTCCTGTGCTACACTTGGTTTTTCTGCAATGTATAAAGATTTTGACATGTATATCCCCACTGATTTCTATTCATAACCCGTCTATTATACCATTGAAAAACCGGAATATCAATGATACAATTATAAACAATTCTATTTCTATTTTATTACGTTAAAGTGAAGGAGTCTAATTATGTCTATTGCAAAAGTAAAAGAATATTTAAGGGATTATGGCAGAGACTGTGACGTGCAGGAGTTTCCGGTGTCCAGTGCCACGGTAGAATTAGCGGCCAAAGCGCTGTCCGTGGAACCTGCGCGCATCGCCAAAACCCTTTCTTTTCATGGAGATGAAACGAACGGCTGTATCCTGATTGTCACAGCCGGGGACATGAAGATCGATAATGCCAAGTTTAAGAAGCAGTTCGGTTTTAAGGCCCGTATGCTGGGGGCCGAGGAAGTAGCCATGCTGACAGGCCACGAGGTGGGCGGTGTCTGCCCGTTTGCCAATCCGGAACACGTCACCACTTATCTGGATATTTCCATGCAGCGGTTCCCCTCCGTGTTTCCGGCGGCAGGAAGCGCCAGCTCTGCGATTGAACTTACCTGTGAGGAGCTCTTCAAATATTCACAGGCAAGGGAATGGATCGATGTCTGTAAAGCAAAGGAAGTACAGGCTGTATAAAGAATGTCCTGGTTATCCGGGCTGAACTTATGATAAAATTGCTTGTTTCTTTATATGAACAATGATATACTAGCCTTGGCTGAAGCTGGTATCGTGATACAGGTAATCCATATCAGGAGGTAATCATATGTTAGAACACAGTGATTTGCAGGCAATCAGGGACATTATGAAAGAAGAAATCGGACGGTCAGAGAATCTTCTCAAGGATAATATAAAGACTGAGATCGGCAGGTCTGAGAATCTTCTCAGGGATACTATAAAGGCCGAGATCGGCAGGTCTGAAAATCTTGTATTAAGTGAGGTTGACAGAGTACAGGAGAACCTTGAAACGAAGATGGAACAACTCAAAAGAAATATGGATGAGTTGACACAGTATTATCGGACGGTAAAACTGGATCATGAAAACAACGCTCTTTTCCTGCAGATGATTCAGGAACTCAAAAAAGAGATGGAGCAGCTCAAAATCAAAATCGCATAAAAACTTTATATGAAAGCATTACATTCCTGGCAAAAGTAAGTAAAAGAAAAGGCAGTGAAAAAAGAGTTAGATCAACACCTTTTTCATTGCCTCTTCCGCTTCTATAAAGCAGTTTGTCATTTTAAGCACTTCTTTTTTATCCTGTATACTGGCTTGCCTGCATCTGAAACATCTCCGCGTACTTTCCGTTTAAGCGTATCAGCTCCTCATGATTTCCGTCTTCCAGAAAGATAATCCGCCTGCAGAATTTGCAGCTGGAAAGACGGTGTGATATGTAAATAGTGGTACAGCGCTCTGGCAATCGCCAGCTTCTGCAGTTCCCCACTCACTTGATTTATGTAAATTTCACTTAGCACACATCAAATTCTCTCTCTTGTCAATGTATCGTCCAAAATTCTGACAGTTTATTATCAAAAAAACGCAGGGCTCCTGTTTCCAATGGTTTCTCCATCAGTAACAGGGGCTCTGCGGCCTTTATAGAAAACGGATATCACCTTTTTTCCTTGGCGCCGTCCTCTGGTATTTTACAGCGGGGTACCCAAGAAGCATACAGCAGGCCAGGGGCCGTCCGTCCAGCCCCAGCCATTCCATCAGCTTCGGACTCACGCTGATCGTTCTCTGGAGATAACCGCTGTACAATACGCCGGCGCCTTCCGCTACGGCCATATTTTCCATGTTGGCAGCTGCCAGGCCTCCGTCCAGCGGGTTATCCGCCGCCGTAATCAGCAGGCACGGCGCGTTGAAGAAAAAGGTATCATCCTTCGGATCCTTCTTCCATTTCTCATAAAACCTCGTAAAGGCACGCACGTATTCCGGCTTCGTTTCCTTCAGGGCCTCCAGAATGTACGGAAATTCTGACCAGAACAGTTCCTTAAACTCCTGGAGACGCGTCTGCACTGCGACAAAGGTACAGGCCTGCGCATTCTTTGCCGTGGCGGTATAACGGCCCGCCTCCATGATCCGTTCCAGCACGTCCCGGCTGACAGGCATATCCTTGTAGCTGCGGATGCTTCTGCGGAATTTCACTGCATGAAGAAAATTTCCGGGAGCTACGGTAAAGGAATCCTCCTGATATGCTTCCACTCCGGCCATGTCATAATCCGGTATGGAAACCGCCCCGGAGGGACAGACTGCCACACAGTGGCCGCAGGTGATACAGGGCCTTTCTGCAGCGGCCTTATGATCCCTTAATACGATGGCGTTTCCCGGACAGTCCTGTACACAGAGTCCGCATCCGATACAACGTTCTTCATTGATTACAATTGCGCTGTTCATTACTCACATCTCCTTTTCCTGGTTTGATTGATGGTGTTGTTTTTTTCCTGTATTCAGAGAGAATCACCGCTGCAAACATCAATGCGCAGCCGGCCATGAGCCGGATCGTCAGCGGATCGCCCAGGAAGATCACGGAAAAGATAAGACCGAACACCGATTCAAATGACAAGAGAATCGATGAGGTGTTCGGCGTTAAGTATTTCTGTCCCACATTCTGGAGAAGAAATCCGATCATCGTGCTGAAAATTCCCAGATACAAAAGACTGATTATCATGGAGTTATCAATCACCCTGCCGTCAAACGGCCCCTCCAGAACCGGCGCGATAATCCAGCTTAAAACCGCGGCCACGACCATTTGCAGAACCGTCATTTTGACCGGATCATGGTCTTCCGTATAGCGGTCGATAAATACAATATGTACCGCATAGAAGAAACCGCAGATCAGTGTCAGCAGGTCTCCGATGTTGATGGATAAATCCCCCTCCAGAGACAAAAGAGCCAGGCCCACGACCGCGATGCAGGCAGCGATTATATTATTTCTCTTCGGCTTTTTATGGTTAAAGAGCCAGTGGAGAAAGGGAACGAGGATCACATACAATGTTGTGATAAACGCGTTTTTGCTGGCTGTCGTATATTTTAATCCATACGTCTGAAAGAAATAGCTGACAAAGAGAAACACACCCAGCAGTCCGCCGCAGAGTAAATCTGATTTGTTGATCTTCATCACCTTTCTCCAGAATACCAGGATCAGCGCGATAGCCGCGATCGTAAAACGAAGCGCCAGCAAGTAGGTGGGGGATATGATGTCCACCGAATTTTTCATGACAACGAATGCGCTTCCCCAGATGATGGTCGTGATGATCAGCCCGATGGCTGCCAGTAGTTTAATTCCTTTTCCGTCTTTCGTACTCATAGGTCTCCCTAATGTCCTTTCACATACGTATGGGCTGCCGCGGCCGGATAACAGCCGCGGCAGCCCGTTCTTTTTTATGGTGCTGCAACGCCAATACAATTGCTGGTGTTACTCTTACTTCTGCTGTGTAAACCGATACACCGTAGTCGTCCGGTATTCCTCTCCTGCTTTCAATATCGGAGATGGGAATTCCGGCATATTGACTGCGTTTGGATAGTACTGCGTCTCAAAACAGTATCCGTATCTCGGAGCATAGATCATCCCATTCTTGCCTGCAGGACCTGTGCCCAGGAAGTTGCCGGTGTAAAACTGCATTCCCGGAAGATCGGTGCAGACCTCCATGCGGATTCCAGTTTTGCCGGATTCGGCTGCCGCCGAAAGCGCAGTTTCGCCGGGCGCATGATTTAAGATCCAGTTGTGGTCATAGCCCCTGCCAAGAATCAGGGCCTCATACGCCGCGTCTATGTCACGCCCAATCTCCTTCATGACGGTGAAATCCATCGGAGTTCCCGCGACCGGGACGATCTCTCCAGTCGGGATGGATCCCGCATCAGCGGCCGTATAGGCGTCGGCGTCGATCCATACACTCTGGCCCATGGCATTTCCGCCGTCCTGGCCGTCCAGATTAAAGTAAGTGTGATTCGTAAAATTGGCGACCGTATCGCTGTCAGATACCATGTGGTAAGCGATAATTAGACTGTCATCCGGTGTCAGCGTGTAGCTCACCGTAATGTCGGCATTTCCCGGGTATCCCTGATCGCCATCGGGACTGAACAGAGAAAAGCGGACAGTGGTTCCGAGATCCCCTTCCTCTGTCTCCGCCTCCCAGAGGCGGCTGTGATAGAGATCCGGCGCGCTGTGTAAATTGTTCGTTCCGTCGTTCGCAGCCAGCCGGTACTCTTTCCCATTCAGCGTAAACCTTGCCCCCGCAATGCGGTTGGCGTTGCGGCCGATCGGAGCCCCAAAGTGGGGCGGATTCTCCAGATACGCTTCCACACTGTCATATCCCAGAACCACATCGACCAGTTTCCCATCCCTGTCGGGCACATACATGGTCACCCATGTGCCGCCCAGATCGGTAAATGATGCCGACACGCCGTTATCATTAGAAAGCGTATAGAGACTGACCGGTTCTCCGGAAGGCATCACTCCCCACTGTTCTTTCCTGTAAGCCATTTCTGCTACCTCCGCGTTTATCTTATTTGTTTTACGATTTTGCCTGAATATATCCCTGGGCTGTCAAGAGCTCTGCACAGAGTACTGCGCCGCCGGCCGCGCCGCGAACCGTGTTGTGAGACAGTCCGACGAACTTATAATCGTATACGGTGTCCTCACGAAGGCGTCCGATGGAAACACCCATGCCATGTTCAAAATCCACGTCCATGGTAACCTGCGGACGGTTATCTTCATTGAGATACTGGATAAACTGCTTTGGAGCACTTGGAAGTTCCAGTTCCTGAGGAAGCCCCTTGAAGCTTACGAGACGCTCGATCAATTCTTCCTTCGTCGGTTTTTTGCGGAATTTTACGAAAACGGCGGCTGTATGGCCGTTTAATACCGGAACACGGATACACTGGCAGGTGATAACAGGCTCGTTCGCTTTGACGATCTCTCCGTTTTCCACCTTACCCCAGAGTCTTAACGGCTCCTGCTCGCTCTTTTCTTCCTCGCCTCCTATGTAAGGGATGATGTTGCCTTCCATCTCAGGCCAGTCCTTAAAAGTCTTGCCGGCACCGGAGATCGCCTGATACGTCGTAGCCACAACCTCGTACGGCTCAAACTCTTTCCAGGCGGTTAATACGGGAGCATAACTCTGGATAGAACAGTTGGGTTTTACAGCGATGAATCCGCGTTCTGTGCCGAGACGTTTTCTCTGATCCTTAATCACTTCAAAATGCTCCGGATTGATCTCCGGCACTACCATGGGCACATCCGGTGTCCATCTGTGCGCGCTGTTGTTGGAAACGACCGGTGTCTCCGTCTTCGCATACGCTTCCTCAATCGCCTTGATCTCTTCCTTCGTCATATCGACGGCGCTGAATACGAAATCCACACTGGCGGCCACCTTCTCCACCTCGTTTACATTCATCACTGTCAGCTTTTTGACTGCCTCCGGCATGGGAGTCGTCATTTTCCAGCGGTCTCCTACGGCCTCTTCATACGTCTTACCGGCAGAACGGGGGCTGGCGGCCACGGTCACCACCTCATACCAGGGATGATTTTCAAGCAGAGAGATAAATCTCTGACCTACCATACCTGTTGCACCTAACACACCAACCTTTAACTTCTTTTCCATAGTTTTCTCCTCATTTCATTTCTTTTTTCAGACTATCCTATAACAAAGTTAAAAAAAAATCAAGGTTTATTCGTCACAAAAATACATTTGTACGTACACGAGAGACATTTCTCTGGAATGTACGTCCTGGAAAAGAATCTTCCAGTCAAAAACCCTGCCGCAAGCAACGGAGCATCAAATTTGCAACGCCTCGAGCGGCGGGGTATTTGACCCTCGCGGCAGTCGCCAAATGGACACGCTGACGCGTCCATTTGGCTCGTTGCCCGCGGGAATAAATCGCACAACTTCAGCTTATGATTTTACAGCAAAGATAATTCCCAGCGTATTGGGACCGCAGTGGCTGGACACGGTACATCCGGCCTCTGTCACCAGAATCTCTGAAAAGATGCCCCGGCTTCTTATCAGATCTGCGGCTTCTTCCAACACCGCTTCCGAACAGGCTGCGTGAGTGAGAAAGATGATATCCGGTACACAGCGGTCCTTCACCGCGTCAAGCCGCTCCTCGATATACCTTCTCACACACTGCCGAAATGCCCCGCGGTATTTTTTCTCCACCGCCAGCGTTCCGTTTTTCATACAGATACTGGGTTTGATGTTTAGTAAATTAGCGCCGAATGCGGTAACCGCCGAACAGCGTCCGCCCTTCTTAAGATAATCCAGCTTATCGATGACAAAGCTCACATCCATATGCGCCTTCAGCTCCTCCAGCTTTGCCGTAATCTCTTCCAATTCCATGCCGGCAGCCGCCATCTTTGCGGCAGCGACAGCCAGATAGCCGATTCCGGTGGTAAGATTCATGGAGTCCACCACTGTGACGCCAGGAACCTCATTTGCAGCCAGAACCGCGTTCTGATAGCAGCTGGACAGCCCTGAACCGATGGTAAAATGGATCAGCGCGCCGCATTCTTTCCTGAGTTCCGAAAAAACTCCGCAGTATTCCGCCGTGTTAATCGCGGTTGTACTGCAGATCTCTCCCCCTTCTGATACATGACGAAAGATATCGGCCGGTTTCAGTTCGATTCCATCCCGGTACGTCTTTCCATCCATGATAATGGCCTGAGGTATGACTGCAATCCCATACTGTTCTGCCAGTTCTGCCGACAAATCGCAGGAACTGTCAGCAGATATCCCTATTCTTTTCACCGTGTTTTCCTTTCCTGCGGCGGACAGTGGCTCCCACTTACGACAGGCGGACCTTACTGCCCTTTCCGTCACGCTTCCCGATCTTTAAACGGTTTAAATGTACTTCCTTTTTCTTGTATTCAACCACGGGATCTTCTCCCAGCAGATAAACGGTCTCCAGTTCCTCTCCCTGTGCCAGCTTAATGCCGCGTACGCCTCTGGAATTCTTCTTCATCTCAGGAATCTCTTCCAGTGCAAAACGGAGGAATACACCGTTTGAGGTCTGCAGCACCACCTCAGTCTCCGCCCGGAGAACTAAAATCGATACCACTCCGTCGCCGTCCTGCAGTTTGGTAGCTGCCACGGTTCTGTTATTCGTCTCAAATTCCTCGCCCGGTACCCTTTTCACAAGCGCCTGTCTCGTGGCAAAGAGGAATCGGCTGCCCTTCATGGATTCTGCACTGCACAGATAGATAATCTCCTCTTTTGTGCCGTCATACTTGCTTAAGTTGTCGATCGGCGTGCCTTTATCCCTCAGCTTGCCATAGGGAATATCGGCGGCTTTCACCTGGTGCAGATTGCCGGTGTTGGTGAACATGCAGATTTTATCCGTATTGAAGCACGACACCACGTGGACATTCTCCGTCTCAATGGTCTCTCTGTTGCGGTCATAGGTGGACTTATCCAACAGCTTGCAGTAACCGAACCGGTCCATGACAAATACCACCTCTGATACCGCCACCGCAGTCTCATCATAAACAGCCTCTTTTCCATCCTCGATGAGTGTGCGTCGCGGTGTGGCAAACTCCTCCTTGATGGCCGCTAAGTCTTTCTTGATCACGACATCCATATTGGACCGGCTCTCCAGAATATGGCGGTACTCGGCGATCTTCGCCATCGTCTCCTTGTACTCCTTCTCCAGAGCCAGAATCTCCAGACCGATCAGCTTATATAACCGCATCTCCAGGATGGCACTGGCCTGTTTCTCTGTAAAATGCAGTTTTTTTGCATCCTCTGCAAATCCGGATACCCGGAATTTGATGTTGGAGGTATCTCCCGTCATCAGGCAGGCCTTGGCATCCTTTAAGTTTTTTGAGCCTCTTAACACGGCGATGATCAGATCGATGATATCGCAGGCCTTGATCAAACCTTCCCTGATCTCCTTTTTTTCCAGTTCCTTCTCCAAAAGCGCCTGGTATTTGCGCGTCGCGTTATGGTACTGGAAGTCCAGATAATTTTTAAGGATTCCCTTTAAATTCAGGGTTTCCGGCCGTCCTCCGGCGATGGCCAGCATATTCACGCCGTACGTATCTTCCAGCTTCGTCTTCTTATAGAGGATGTTGCGGATCTTTTCCACATCCGCGTCCTTTTTCAGTTCCAGCACGATGCGGATGCCGTCCTTGTTGGACTGGTTGGAGATATCCACCACATCGGTCAGTTTCTTCGATTCCACCAGTTCCGCCACATCAACCAGGAATTTGTTGATTCCTGCGCCAATCATCGTGTACGGAATCTCCGTGATAACCATCTTGTCCTTGTCGGCCTTGCGCTTTCCCAGCTCAATATCGATCTTTCCGCGAAGCTTGATCTTTCCGCTTCCCGTCTCATAGATCTCCGCCAGGCCGCTCTTGTTGGCGATGATTCCGCCGGTCGGGAAATCCGGCCCCGGCATATATTCCATCAGTTCTCTGGTCGATATGTCAGGATTGTCAATGTAAGCCATGACCGCGTCGATGACTTCCCCCAGGTTATGAGGCGGAATACTGGTGCTCATACCGACCGCAATTCCCTCCGCACCGTTAATCAGCAGATTCGGCACCCGGACAGGGAGCACTTCCGGCTCTTTTTCCGTCTCATCATAGTTAGGAATAAACGCAACCGTCTTATCTAAATCCTTTAAGTAGACTTCCTCTGCAAACTTCTCCAGCCTGGCCTCCGTATATCGCATGGCAGCCGCACCGTCGCCTTCGATGGAGCCGAAGTTGCCGTGGCCGTTTACAAGGGGCATCCCTTTCTTGAACACCTGTGACATCACCACCAGAGTTTCATAGATGGAGCTGTCCCCGTGGGGGTGATACTTACCCATGGTATCACCCACGATACGCGCCGACTTTCTGTGAGGCTTATCGTGGTTTAAGCGAAGTTCGCTCATATCATACAGTACACGCCGCTGTACCGGCTTTAATCCGTCTCTCGCATCCGGGATTGCCCTGGCAGTGATGACGCTCATGGAATAGTTCATGTAGCTCTTCTGCATTTCCTCGGAATATTCTGTTTTTACAATCTTTTCAGCCATGCTCCCTCTCCTTATGCATCAATCTCTGCTTCATCCGCGTGCTCGTAAATAAACTGGCGGCGCGGCGGGACGTCGCTTCCCATAAGCATCTCCGTGATTTCGGAGGCCATACGTGCATCCTCGATCTCCACCTGCTTGAGTACCCGGTGTTCCGGATCCAGCGTGGTCTCCCAGAGCTGCTGCGCATCCATCTCACCAAGACCTTTGTAGCGCTGCAGCGTAAAATCACCCGTGTGCGTCTTCCGGTAACGCTCCAGCTCCTTCTCATCGTACAGGTACTGTTCCTCGCCGCGCTTCGGAATCACCTTAAAGAGAGGCGGCATGGCAATAAACACATGACCGTCATAGATCAGTTCGGGCATAAACCGGTACAGAAAGGTCAGAAGCAGGGTGTCGATATGACTTCCATCCACATCGGCATCCGTCATCAGTATGATCTTATGGTAGCGAAGCTTTGTGATATCGAAATCGTTGCCGTACCCCTCCGAGAAACCGCATCCGAAAGCGTTGATCATCGTCTTGATTTCAGCATTGGCCAAAACCTTGTCCATGGAAGCCTTCTCCACATTCAAAATCTTGCCGCGGATGGGCAGAATGGCCTGGTACATCCTGTTTCGCGCTGTTTTGGCGGAACCGCCGGCGGAATCTCCCTCAACGATGAAAATCTCGCACTTCTCCGCATCGCGGCTTTCACAGTTGGCCAGCTTACCGTTGCTGTCAAAGGAGAATTTAGACTTGGACAGCATGTTCGTCTTTGCCTTTTCCTCTGCTTTTCTGATCTTTGCGGATTTTTCCGCACAGGAAATAACCGCCTTCAGGATCTCCAGATTACGGTCAAAATAGCGCTGCAGTTCATCGCCCGTCACCGTAAAGACCGCCTTTGTGGCATCTGCGCTGGCCAGCTTTGTCTTCGTCTGGCCCTCAAAAATGGGATCCGGGTGTTTGACCGCAACGACTGCCGTCATTCCGTTTCTCGTATCCGCGCCTGTAAAGTTGGCATCCTTCTCTTTTAAGATTCCAAGTTCCCTGGCATAGCTGTTAATCATCTGCGTAAAGCGGGTCTTAAAGCCGGCCAGATGGGTACCGCCCTCCTGAGTAAAAATGTTATTACAGAAGCCCAGAATATTCTCCTCAAAGGTATCTACGAACTGGAAGGCCACCTCCACTTCCACCTTGTCGATGGTACCCTTGTAGTAGATTGGATCATGAACCGGAGCCTTTCCGGAATTCAGTTCCTTCACGTATGAGATAATACCTTCCGGTTCATGGAACAGTATGGTCTCCTCCTCGCCTCCCCGCTTATTCTGATAGGTAATCTGAAGGTTGGGGTTTAAGTAGGCAGTCTCGTGAAGGCGGCTTTTCAGCCATTCCGCCTTAAAACGTGTTTTTTCAAAGATCTCCCCATCCGGCAGAAAATTGATCTCTGTTCCCGTCTCTTTTGTCTTACCCCGAGTGGGAAGAAGACCATCCACCAGTTCTACCGTCGGAATGCCCCTCTCATATGCGTCGTAATGAATCAGACCGTTCTTATATACCTTTACGCTCATCCGCTCGGAAAGGGCGTTTACAACAGAAGAGCCGACTCCGTGAAGTCCGCCGCTTGTCTTGTACGCATCATTATCAAATTTGCCGCCTGCATGAAGGGTGGACAGTACGATTCGCTCCGCGGACATGCCCTTCTTATGCATCTCCACCGGGATTCCGCGTCCCGCATCTCTTACGGTACAGGAACCATCCGCTTCCAGTGTAACCCAGATCTGATTACAGAAGCCTGCCAGATGCTCGTCCACTGCGTTATCCACGATCTCATAAATCAGGTGGTTAAGTCCCTTTGTGCCGACGCTGCCTATATACATACCCGGACGTTTCCGAACTGCTTCCAGACCTTCCAGTACGGTAATACTGTCCGCATTATACTGTGTTTTCGCCATGATACTCCTCCACATCTTGTATTGTCTTTCCTTATTATACAATGGATTTCCCACATTTGGCAAGTTTTTAACAGTTTTTTTCAAAAAAGTATTGAAATTTCTACCAGAGTCGTGCTATAATATATGACGTGTCAGTTAAATGACTAAGCAGATATAGTTCATTGGTAGAACATCAGCTTCCCAAGCTGAGGAGGCGGGTTCGATTCCCGTTATCTGCTTTTTTTATTGCCTGAATATGAATTTCATCCGCTTCTGACAGCAAAAGACACGGGAGACCCGTGTCTTTTATCATCCATTTCCATGATACTTTCATTCATTACTCTTTGCTGTTCCAGTCCACATCATATTCCTTTTCCACAGAAAACTTATTCATCATACTGTCTGTTGTGCTAAAGGACATGAAGTATTCATAATCGTCTCCCGATTGGAACCACATATACTCATCTCCCTTAAAATCCGGAAACATCTCTCCTGCCTTTTCCCTGGATATCTCACTGACAGGTACGCCGTTAAAGGTAATCTTTTCCAGCTCGCTCTTTTCACCGCTGGTCAAACTGAATTCCAACCGGGCAATCACTGCGTCTCCCATACGGACGGCATTTTCGTCCGTGACCAGGGAAATATGGGCAAATATGGAATCCGTGACCCAGATTGATCCGCCGGTATAATAAGAATTCGGCTCCAGCGTCGCATCGGGATCAATCTCATACTTATTAATCTGCTTGTCTTCCGTCATCTCGGATACCGTAACATTCATCCCTTCATCCAGAAGCGTCTGCACTGTGGTCTGGCCAACCAGGATTTCTTTTCCGTCTATCGTAACCGGATACAATGCCTGCTCCGGTTCTGCTTCTGTCTCCGTTTTGCTGCTCTTACCGGAACAGCCTGCCAACAGCATTGCTGCCATGAACAGAATTACACCTGTTTTCAAAAACTTTTTCCTCATATAAATTCCCTCCATCATTTGTTCTGTCTGACATTTACCTCCCAGTCTGTTTAAAAAAGAAAAAATCCCTGATAAAATCAGGGATTAGTCAGCTCCCGGCCGGACTTGAACCGGCGACCCACGCATTACGAATGCGTTGCGCTACCAACTGCGCTACGGAAGCATCTTGTTTGTCAGACTTAACTGTCGGACCTTAGATAGTATATCAGCAAAGGCAAAAAAAATCAACCCTTTTTTGAAAAAAATGTAAATTACGAGAATTGATGTATTAGTTGCAAAAACAAGGGGAAAAAGTTATAATCATTAACAGGATCAATCGTCTCTAATAACAGGATAAAGGTGATCAGATGGAAGAAAGAGAAATGATCAGAAAGCACATTTTCGTAAGCGGCCGTGTCCAGGGCGTGGGCTTTCGTTACAGGACATACTATCTCGCCCAGAGTCTGGGACTGACCGGCTGGGTCACGAATCTGGACGACGGCCGTGTGGAAATGGAGCTGCAGGGTAAAGAAGAGGATATGAATCAGCTTTTCCGCAGACTGGAGCAAAACAGCTTCATTGACATCACAGACTGTACCGTAAAACAGATTCCACTGAAAAAGGAAAGCAGCTTCCATGTGCGCGGCTGACCGCAGATGAATACCTGCGCGTTTATCCGTTCACAGCAGCTCGCCCTATAATTCCATATTTTTCCAGTTCCAATCCCCTCATAAAGTCGTATAGTTACCTTATGGGGGTGAATGATGATGCGTAAAAAAGGAGAAAAAGAACTGGCAGACTTATTCGACCGGGCCGCGGAAAGCGACGAGCCCGTTCCACCTGCGCCGGAGCATGAGTTTCAGGCGATTCTGGCTGAAATGAAACGCCGGGGAATTGAGCCCCGCATCCGACGGGAACTGAAGGAAAAGGAAAAGAAATAGGCGGTCCTCACAGACCGCCTGCTCCTTTTCCTTTATTCAAATTTCGGCCTGCGTTTCCGCGTATCCCGCCACTTCTTTGTCCCAGGTCATAATGTGGTTCCAAAGCCACTCCTCCACGTTCTTTCTCACCGCATCCACAAACGCTTCGCTGGGCCCCTCTTCCTCCTCCAGCATAGCCCGCAGATCTTCCACGGCTTTCTTAAATTTCTCATGTTCCAGATGGTGTGCTGAAAGCTTCGGGTATCCGCTCTTCTTCTGAAGTGTTTCCTCCTCGGTAAAATGGTAATCCGTATAATCCAGCAAAAAGTCGAGGGTTCCCACCGCGGTTCTCTTTTCAGTTCCCGGAACACATTCCTCCGCCAGTCTGTTCACACGGCCGATCAGTTCTCTGTGCTGCGTATCGATCATTTCATTTCCTGTCACCAGGCTCCTGTCAAAAGTAATGCTCATTCTGTATGCCTCCTTGTTGTTCATCAATCATTTGTGTTTCAGACGCTTCTTCTGAAGCTTCCGTTTACTCCGGAAGCACCATCACCCATCGTCCCTCTTCCGGATAAAAAATCAGCTTAAACTCCTGGGTCAGCCCGCCGATCACAGCCCGGCAGGCGTATTCCATGGACGGGATTCCGGAATAACACTTTTCTTCCCCGAACCGGACCGTCACATGATTTACCGTCTGCATCATCCCATCATCCCCTTCGAATTTGAAGGACAGGGGCTTAATCACTCCGGAGCTGGTAAACCACGCCTTGCAGGCGATCTTTATCTGTCTGCCGGTCAGAGTGCCGCTGTCCGCTTTTTCCGTATTTGTCCCTATTCCGAACGCCGACATGTCACTACTCCTTTAAAGAACTTCCTGTCTGCTGTAATCCACCGTGCGCTTCTCCCTCGCAATTCCTCCGCCCATGTGATCATGTACGGCTGTCTTTCCCGGATGCTCCGGGAGAAAGGCTGCGCGTTTTACAGCATCGTTGCCGAAGCGCCTCCGGATTTCATCGACTGCCTTATCCATTCTCTCCAGCTTTTCGTAATCCATGCGGTCAAAAAGCCCGAGCTGTCTGGATTTCTCCGATGAAACACGGCTCGTATGAATGCCCAGATGACGGATCGGCGTCTTATCCCACGCCTCGTCAAAGGCCCGGCAGGCCGCTTCATACAATTCTCTTGTAATACTGGTGGACGTCTCCAGAGAGATCTGGTGGGAATGGTATTCAAACAGATAGTCCCGGATTCCTACCGCCACCACGCCGACTTTTACACCATCCTTCCTGAGTCTGGCTCCCAGTGTCTCCGCCAGAGACAGGAGAACGAGTTTTGCCGTTTCCGCATCACAGACGTCGAAGGCCACTGTGGTGGAATTACCGTATCCTTTGTTGGGCGGAGCCTCGGCTTCCACCGCCGACAAATCAATGCCGTTGGCAAAGCCCCAGATCACTTCTCCCTGTTTTCCCAGATGACGCCTTAAAATATCCGGATCACTCCGTGCGAGTTCACCGATGGTGGTAATTCCGATTCCCTTAAGCTTCCGGTAAGTCGCCCGGCCGATGAAAAAAAGTTCCGACACGGGGAGCGGCCACATCTTCATCGGAATCTCCTCCTTCCACAGCGTGTGGACCCGATTCGGCTTCTTAAAATCGGAAGCCATCTTCGCCAGAAGTTTATTATTCGCCACACCGATGTTGACCGTAAATCCCAGTTCGCACAGAATCCTCTCCCTTATCTTTTCTGCGGCCTCCTTCGGCGGCCCAAACAGAGCTCTGCTCTCCGTCATATCCATATACGCCTCATCGATGCTGTACTGTTCTACTAACGGTGTATACTCCTTTAAGAGCCGGATCAACGCATCGCTGGATCTCTGATAGAGATTGTAGTTGGGCGGTACCAATACCAGTTCCGGACACTTTTTCAAAGCCGAACACACCGTCTCCCCCGTCTTGATCCCGTATGTCCTGGCCGGAATGGACTTTGCCAGAATAATTCCGTGCCGCCTTGTCACATCGCCTCCCACTGCGGCGGAAACCGTTCTCAAATCCAGGCGGCCGCCTAAATGCTTCAGCCGGTAAACCGCTTCCCAGGAAAGAAACGCCGAATTCACATCCACATGAAATATGGTGCGCTCCATCAATCATCACCTCGATACTATTGTATCGAATATATGTTCGATTGTAAATGGAAAGTAAAGGAAGCCTTCACAGCTCCCTTTACTTTCTCACTCTATTCTTTTAAAGCACCTTTTTCATCAGTCTTCAAGCATAAAGTCCCCTCGAACATGGCACCGTCTTCCCTGACCCGGTAAAGCTCTCCCTTCCAGATAATCCACTGATCTTTGGCCATGGCGCCGTCTGACTTTAAATAATACCATTTCCCGTCAGATCCGGTCTTCCAGGTGTCGTGCACCATCATGCCCGCGCCGTCAAACCAGTACCACTGATCACCGTCTTCATACCAGTCATTGGCCACATAGTCTCCCGAATCACCGAGATAGAACCGCCAGCCGCCGTCCTCCTCCAGCCATCCGGATTTCTTTTCCTGTACAGTAATTCCATAATACAGTGCGACGGCATCGGCTTCCGCCTTTGCCAGACGTTCCAGATTCGATTCCTTTAAAAGCCATGCGGCGATCTGCGCGTTCGTATGAAAGGAATGCTCCAGAATCAACCCCGGAGTCCCCACAGAGGCCGCTCCGCGGAGCACTCCGTAATAATCCCCGTTCTGTCCTCTTCTGTGCTCAATCCTGGCTGGCTGCTTCGTCTTCATCACCTTTTCCACACACTGCGCCAGGGCCATTCCGATCCCATCTGCGCTTCCATTGATCTCACAGTAGGCGGCCGGATAATCCACCTGATTATTCACTCCGGTCCCAACCGCGTTGGAATGGTCGGACAGGAACAGATCACAGCCTTTCGACTCGGCACCTCTGGCAAAAAGGCCCTTTTCTTCATCCTGCCGCCGTCTTGTGGTAATCACTTCAATTCCATACTCTTCCAGATACTTCTTCTGCAGAAGATGCAGTTTCCATACCATGACAGACTCGTAATACCGATGATCTGCCGGGCTCTGGTTATACCGGCCCTGATGGCCTGCGTCCAAACATATTTTCATATCACTGCTGACTCCTTTTTTACACTTATACTACAGGATATGAAACTTTGGGACAGGTGTTGCATCAGGCTCCTATGACCTGCGTTCTCTGGCACTGCGGTATAACTCCGCGACCCGCTCCGGCTGCTCCAGACAGTTGTATACTTCCTCTCCGGCCCGCACGCTCTTCGCCGGAATCAGAAGCGGGTTCCGCTTTCTCAGTTCCTCAACGATGCGTGCGGTTCCCTCTTTATCGTACTGCCAGTTATATACGTCATGTATGGTGCCATCCTTTAACACAAAGAAAATGCTCTTTCCGTACTGAATCTTCTTATATGTAATTCCATTCATATAAAACGCAGCCGCCATATCTTCAATCCTGATCGGGATATGATCCATCTGCTTGAACCAGTGTTCTGTCAAAACCCAGCTGAAGGCGGCAGAGTTTTTCGCCAGTTTCCTGGAAACCGTATCGTAGCAGCTGTCCGATTCCAGCACTTCCCGGTCAAATTCTTTTAACTGGTCCGGTGTGTAACCGCTCTTTTTTGAAAAATACTCCAGATATGTACGGATACGCCTCCGCCTCATAAAGATTCCGATTATGGCCAAAAGCGCGCTTCCCGCCGCAACCGCAGCAAACAGAGTCAGGCCTTCCGCAGTCACCACGTCCTTTGTGGCCGCAATCAGAAGCACACAGATGCCGGCAATCAAAAATCCTGCCGCAGTCAGCGCCGCACTGCCGCCTCCGATGGAGCGGATCTTCTTTAAGTAACTGCCATCCTTTGTAACACAATACTTTTTAAAATTCTCATCAACCGGTTTTAGCATCCTCTTCCCCCTGAAACTTGTATTATTTTTCATGATATCATGAAAGACTCCCGCAAGCAGGATTCTCCGCCTGCGGCGGGTCGCTTTCGCGGCATGATTTCTTACCGCCGCAGGGCGATCCTGCCGGAGGGCTTTTTTGTATCACAGGAATACTTTCCTGTGATACAAAAAAGCTTCCGGATTTTGTCTTTCCGAAAGCTTTTTATGACCTATCCGAGAATCGAACTCGGGTTTCCGCCGTGAGAGGGCGGCGTCTTGACCGCTTGACCAATAGGCCACGTATCGAATGTTAACCAAAAATCGTCGAGGCGACAAGATTCGAACTTGCGACCTCTGCGTCCCGAACGCAGCGCTCTACCAAACTGAGCCACGCCTCGATACCTTTGGTAGTATAATATAAAAATGATGGATTGTCAACTATATTTTGGAATTTTTTTAATTTTTTAAAATATAGGAAAAATTCTACTGCTGTTCCACTGCCGTAAAGCCCAGATCGTCGAGGATTTCCACTGCTTTGTCGTAATCCTTCTCTTCCTCGATCATCACAGTCTTGGTCTCCAAATCCACTTTGTGACCGATTCCCTCGTGATCCAATCCTTTGTTGATTCTTGACACACACCCGTTACACATCATTTCATCACAGCGATAAGTCTTCATAGTTTTTTCTCCTTTTCTTTTTATTGCAGTATGCAAATCACTTCATAACCTTCTGTATCGTCATGCACAGCTCATCGACCGCCTCTAAATTGCCCTCCTGAATCTGCTCCACGACACAGCTCTTGATATGGCTCGACAGCAGCACCTTATTAAAACTGTTGAGTGCCGCCTGAACCGCAGATACCTGTGTTAAGATATCCACACAGTACCGCTCGTCTTCCACCATGCTTTTGATACCGCGGATCTGCCCTTCGATTCGGTTTAAGCGGTTCAATAAGTCTTTTTCCTCCGCAGCCTGGCGGTGCTTGTGCTTCACCGCACAGTCACACGTGTGTTCCTCCATACCATACCTCCATTTCGTTTTCCCTTATAGCTTTACCGTCTTTAAACGAAGCGCATTGCTCACCACGCAGACCGAACTGAGAGACATGGCAAACCCTGCAAACATCGGATTTAACAGCGGGCCTCCAAATAAGTATAGCACACCTGCGGCCACAGGGATACCCAGACTGTTATAGAAAAATGCCCAGAACAGGTTCTGTTTGATATTCCGTATCGTAAGCCGGCTTAATTTCACCGCCTTATAGACGTCACGCAAATCGGATTTCATGAGTACAATATCTCCGGATTCCAGGGCGATGTCGCTTCCGGAGCCGATGGCCGTCCCCACATCCGCGGATACCAGCGCCGGTGCGTCGTTGATTCCGTCTCCTACCATCATAACGGTTTTTCCCTGCTTCTGCAGAGACTCCACCACATTGGCCTTGTCTTCCGGCAGAACCTCTGCGATTACGGTATCAATATGGGCCTGTTTACCGATATAATCGGCTGTCTTCTGATTATCTCCAGTCAGCATGCAGACTGTAATTCCCAGGCGCTTTAACTGGTCCACTGCCTCCACGCTGGTCTCCTTAATGGTATCGGCAACGCAGATGATGCCCTTCAGCTTCCCGTCTGCGATCAGATACATCGGTGTCTTTCCCTGATTCGCCATCTGGTGAGCCTGCTCCTTTACAGGATCTCCCATGGACACCTTCATCTGTTCCACAAGCCGTTCATTGCCTACGGCCACCTGACTCGTTCCAAGGGAAGCGATGATTCCCGCCCCCGTCACGCTCTCGAACTTCTCCGGCATGGCAAGCTCCAGCCCCTGTTCTCTGGCCTTCAAGACGATAGCCTGCCCCAGCGGATGCTCCGACATCTGCTCACACCCAGCCGCCAGTTTCAGAAGTCCGTCCGAAGTCTCTGCCTGATCCAGAACTACGATATCCGTAACCTTCGGTTTCCCCTCTGTAATCGTACCAGTCTTATCGAATACAACCGTGTCTACCTTATGGGCAGTCTCCAGCGCCTCACCGCTCTTGATTAAGATTCCATGGCCGGCTCCCAGTCCGGTTCCGACCATAATAGCCGTCGGCGTCGCCAGCCCCAGCGCACACGGACAGGCAATAACCAGAACTGCCACAAAGATCGTTAAGACAAAGGACAGCTCCTTGCCGCCCAACAGCCACCAGAGAAGGGCCGCAGCCACTGCGATGCCCATAACCGTCGGAACGAAGTATCCGGCAACCTTGTCAGCCAGCTTGGAGATCGGCGCCTTTTTTCCCTGCGCGTCCTCGATCATCTTAATGATCTTGGAAAGCGTGGTGTCTCCGCCTGTATGAGTAACCTCCATCTCCATCGCTCCGTTATAATTCATACTTCCGCCGATCAGAGCATCTCCCGCCTGCTTCTCCACAGGGATACTCTCTCCGGTCAGCATGGATTCATCCACACTACTGCTGCCGCCTGCCACAATACCGTCCAGGGGTATCCTGCTGCCCGGTTTAATCAGGAGATGCTGGCCCACTCTCACGCTGGCCGTCTCCACTTCCCGTTCCGTGCCATCCTCATAGAGAATCGCTGTATCCGGGGCCAGTTCCATCAGCTTTCTGATCGCCTCGGAGGTCTTTCCCTTACTTCTGCTCTCCATGTATTTGCCCAGCATGACGAGTGTGACGACGACTGCCGCCGACTCGTAATAGAGATGATGGGCATTCATTGGATTTGATGGAATTGTAACCGTCATGCAGAGGCTGTAGATAAACGCACTGCCGGTGCCGATCGCCACCAGAGAATCCATGTTCGGATTGCCCTTGAACAGCGACCGCAGTCCTACCAGATAAAACTTTCTTCCAGCAATCAGTACCGGAACCGTAAGGATCAGCTGCGCCAGCGCATAGTTCAGAGGATTGCTGTCCATATGGAGGAAGTGCGGAAGCGGCAGTTCAAAGGGGAGCATGTGTCCCATGGATATATACAGAAGAGGAACCGCAAAGCAAATGGCCACAATCAGCCGTCTCTTCATCGTATCGCGCTGCTGCTCCTGCTTCCCCCAGTTTTCTTCCTCCTGAGCCTTACTGTCCTTCTCCTCCGCCAGAGGGCAGGCGCCGAATCCGGCTTTCTCCACCTTCCCCATAATCATCTCCGGAGTGACTTTCGTCTCATCATAGGTGATGGTCATCTTATTCGTCGTTAAATTCACGTCACTCGACTCCACCCCTTCCAGTTTTCTCGTGACCCGTTCCACCGCACTGCTGCAGGCTGCACAGGACATGCCTTCAATATCGTAAACTTCTGTTTTCATAAGATCATCCTTTCTCATATACCCCTATAGGGTATATTTATTATAGTATGATTTCTTATCTCTGTCAATGGGATCCGTAATTATTATTTCTCAATAAGCAGCTGACATTAGCTGTAAACAGTAACAAGATTCCCGTAAAACGCTGAATTTATGCTTGCAATGCCATTAGAAATCGCTTGTATAATGTTTAGGCCGGGAGCAGCTGTTAAAAGAATTCGGTATTTAGAGATTTCAATTCATTTCGAATGCCAGACTGCAAATAAACGGAGCTGTTCTAAAAACATTATTTAGAACAGCTCCGTTTTATTTCGTCCTACACTCTTATGGCCTCTCTCTGACCAGCCCGCGCATTTCTTCAGGTAAAAAATCAAACTGTTAAAAATCAAACAGCGACAGCTGATTCGACTCCGGCAGTTCCCCTAAAAGTCCCAGATCTGCCATCAGATCGCACACCGTTTTACTAACCTTCGTCCTGTTCCTAAAGTCTTCCTTTGACAGGAACTTTCCGTCCTTTACAGCATCAACCACGGCATCGGCCGCTTTCTCACCGAGACCGTCGATACTGCTCAAAGAAGGCATCAGCTTCCCGCCGATAATCTGAAAATGACGGGCCTTTGCCTGATAGATATCGATCGGTGTAAAATCGTAGCCTCTCGCATACATTTCCTGAACAATTCTCATATCGCGGAGTGTATCCTGTTCCTTCTTTGACAGCGTATCCATCCGCTTCTTATAGTCCGCCAGGTAGTACTCCAGCTTATCACGTCCCTGGCACATCAGCTCATAAGAAAAGCCGTTCGCCCGGATACTGAAGAACGCCGCATAGTATGCCAGCGGATAAAATACCTTGCAGTAGGCGATACGCCACGCCATCATAACATAGGCGGCCGCATGGGCTTTCGGGAACATGTATTTAATCTTCTTACAGGACCAGATGTACCAGTCCGGCACACCGTGGCTGATCATCTCCTCCTCCCATTCCGGTTTTAAGCCTTTTCCCTTTCGAACGCTCTCCATGATCGTAAAGGAAAGACCTTCCTCCAGTCCCATGGAAATGAGATAGATCATGATATCGTCTCGGGTACAGATCGCCGTCTGAATCGTCGCCTTCCCCTCCTGAATTAAGGTCTGGGCGTTTCCCAGCCACACATCGGTACCGTGAGCCAGACCGGCGATACGCACAAGGTCGGAAAAATACTTGGGCTGGGTATCAATAAGCATCTGCATGGCGAAATCCGTACCGAACTCCGGCACGCCCAGCGCTCCCAGCTTACATCCGCCGATATCCTCCGGCGTGATCCCCAGAGCCGATGTATCCTGAAACAGGGACATGACCTCCCTGCTGTCCAGCGGAATATCCTTAACCGGATCGAAGCCGATTAAGTCCTGAAGCATTCGGATCATGGTCGGATCATCGTGCCCGAGTATATCGAGTTTCAGCAGGTTATGATCGATGGAGTGGTAATCAAAATGGGTAGTGACCGTCATGGTTGTCATATCGTTAGCCGGCCTCTGCACGGGAGTGAAGGAATAAATTTCCTCCCCGTGGGGAAGCACGATGATACCGCCGGGATGCTGTCCCGTGGTTCTTCTCACCCCGACACAGCCCTGGACGATACGGTTAATCTCACAGTTCCGTTTATGTACGCCGTGTTCCTCATAGTAATTCTTCACATAGCCATATGCCGTCTTATCGGCCAGCGTACCGATGGTTCCGGCCCGGAAGGTCTGGCCTTTGCCGAAGATAACCTCCGTGTAGTCGTGGGCCTTACTCTGGTACTCACCGGAGAAGTTTAAGTCGATATCCGGCTCTTTGTCTCCTTTAAATCCCAGGAACGTTTCAAAAGGAATGTCGAAACCGTCTTTCGTCAGCGGATGGCCGCAGACCGGACAGGTTTTATCCGGCATGTCACATCCGGCCATACCGGTATACTTTTTCACTTCCTCCGAATCAAAATCATAGTAATGACAGCTGGCACAGTAGTAATGCGGGCTTAAGGAATTAACCTCCGTAATACCGGACATATAGGCAACAAAAGAAGAGCCGACCGAACCACGGGAACCAACCAGATATCCGTCCTCGTTGGATTTCCACACCAGCTTCTGCGCGATGATATACATAACCGCGAATCCATTGGAAATGATGGAGTTCAATTCTCGTTCCAGACGCTCCGTAACGATCGTCGGCAGATTGTCGCCGTAGATCGCATGAGCCTTATCATAACAGATCTGCCGCAAATCCCCGTCAGAGTTTTCAATGACGGGCGGACATTTATCAGGGCGCACCGGAGAGATTTTCTCACACATATCGGCGATCTTCCTTGTATTCCTGATCACTACCTCTTCCGCCTTGTTGGGGCCGAGATACTCGAATTCCTTCAGCATTTCCTCCGTCGTGCGAAGGTAAAGGGGCGCCTGTTCATCACTGTCCTTAAATCCCTGTCCCGCCATAATAATCCGGCGGTACACCTCATCCTCCGGGTCCAGAAAATGAACGTCACAGGTAGCACAGACCGGTTTTCCGAACTGGTCTCCCAGTTCCACGATCTTCTTGTTAATGTCGATCAAATCCTGCTCCGAATTCACGGTGCTCTTTTCATCCCGGAACATAAAGCTGTTGTTGCCCAGAGGCTGAATTTCCAGGTAGTCATAGAACCGGACCAGTCTGGCGATCTCCGCATTGGAGCCGCCCCGAAGCAGTGCCTGATACAGTTCCCCCGCCTCACAGGCAGATCCCACGATTAAGCCCTCCCGGTTCTGATTTAACAGGCTCTTGGGAATCCTGGGCCTTCTGGCGTAATAATCGATATGGGACCAGGAGATCAGCTTATAGAGATTCACTCGTCCCACATCATTGGTCGCAATGATAATCACGTGGTAAGTCGGAAGCTTCTTGATCATCTCCGGAGTCATTGTCTTTAAGCTGTTTAACTCGGTCAGCGTCTCCACTCCGCGCTCCCGCAGCATCTGAACAAACTTCACGAATATCTCCGCCGTACAGCCCGCGTCATCCACCGCGCGGTGATGGTTGGCCAGCGAGATATTCAGCGCCTTGGCGACGGTATCCAGCTTGAATCTGTTCAAATTCGGCAGAAGGAACCGGGCCAGCGTCACCGTATCCAGCACTGTAGGTTCAAAAGGCAGCCCCAGAATCTCCGCATTTCGGTTGATAAAGCTCACATCGAAGGAGGCGTTGTGCGCCACCAGGACAGAATCCTGGCAGAACTCCAGAAACTGCGGCAGAATCACGTCAATCTTCGGGTAGGAAAGCACCATGTTGTCATTGATGCTGGTCAGCTGTTCGATCTCAAAGGGAATCGGTACGTCCGGATTGACAAAGGTACTGAATCTGTCCGTAATCACTCCGTTTACCACTTTGACGGCGCCGATCTCGATGATCCGGTTCTTTTCCGGGCTGAAGCCCGTGGTCTCGATATCGAAAACCACGTAAGTATCTGCAAATGTCTGGTCTTTGGGATTATCCACCAGCAGCTTTAGATCGTCAACGAGATACCCCTCCACCCCATACAGGATCTTAAAGGTATCGCCTTTGTCCAGGGCGTGGTTGGCATCCGGGAAGGACTGGACGCACCCGTGGTCTGTGACGGCAATGGCCGGCATTCCCCACTTTTTCGCACGCTTTACGATATCCTTGACCTCTGATACGCCATCCATATCGCTCATCTTCGTATGGCAGTGGAGCTCCACCCGTTTCTCCAGGCTTCCATCCATCCGCTTGCCCGTGAAGTCCTCCGACTTCTTAATACCCACCACAGAGCCCAGGGTCAGTTCGCCGTCAAACTTGTCAATAGTCGTCACACCCTTGATCTTAATAAACGTCCCCGCCTGGACGGCCGCCTTTAAGTCATCTAACTGCTCTTCTCTTGCAAACATCTTTACGGTAATCGTATCCGTAAAGTCGGAGATATCGAAGATCATAATCGTCTTTCCGCTCCGCAGTTCCCGGCTGTCCACCATAAGAATCTTTCCACGGATGGTTACCTCGCCGATCTCTCCGTCGATCTTCTCAATCTCAATCGTCTCTCCCTCAAAATCACGGCCATAGAGCACGTCCGGATTGTCCGAACGTTTTCCGCCGTAGCCGCCATAGCCGCCGTTTTTCTTATAGTCCTTATAGTCTTTCTTCTGTTCTTTCTTTCCGTTATCTCCGTTTTTATCCCGTTTGTTCTCATCCTTTTTGCCGCCCATGCGCAGAACCGGAGCCCCTGCTCCGCCATTTTCCGCCAAACGGCGAGGAGAAATCTCCCCGTTATCCGCAGCCCCCTGCCGGGCCGGCCCCTCATCGAAGGGCACTTCCGCCGAATATCCGGCAGCCAGCGCCTCTAAAGAAGCTGCATCCGCCATGGAGGGGCCGCCATAGCCGTCCTCCGTTCCTGTTTTCGGCAGCGCCTGCTCCTCGTTTAAGACGGCAGCCAGGGAGGTCCTGCTGACGATCTCTTCCACCTCACGCTGCATCTGAAGCTCCTTCTGCTTCGCCAGCGCATTCTCCTTCGGCTCCACGTACTCATAGCGCACCTCAATCGGAAGACCGCAGCGCTCGAAAAAGATCTTCTCCAGGACGCGCTTTAACTCGGCTTCCTTTTCATGGGTAACAATGGTGTCTTCCACCGTCATTTTCAGCAGATCCGGCTCAGGAAACTCATACTCCGTCTTCCGGAAAATATTATACTCAATGATGCTGTAATTCTTAAGCTCCATCAGGATGCTGTCCCGGTACACGGCTAACAGCTTCTCCGGCGTGTACTGACCGGACAGGCGGAATTTCTCGATAATTTTAATCGATACCTGTTTGGAGGGAAAGAGCTGGTCCTTAATGCCCTTCTCCAGTCCGTAGATATTCTGTTTGTGGATCAGTCTGGGGCTCACGATATAAACGCGAATAGAGCTTCTATCCCTGGTGGAAGTGACCTTCTCAACTTCCACCAGATTTAAAAGCTCCCGCAGTTCATCCGTGATATTCAGATTTGGAAATACATCCAAAAATGCTTTTGTCATTCAATCACCTGTTGCTTTCTGCCAAACGTTCTGCTTTCATCCCAGCTTTATCAGCTCTTCTCTCAAAGCGTCGAGTAAGCTCTCTTCAGGGACTTTCCGGATAATCTCCCCCTTACGGAAGAGAAGGCCTTCACCGATTCCTCCGGCAACGCCGAGATCCGCTTCCTTCGCCTCCCCCGGACCATTGACCACGCAGCCCATAACGGCTACCTTGACGTCGAGATGGTCGAACTCCGTCACCATGGCTTCCACCCGGTTCGCAAGGGATATAAGATCAATTCTGGTCCGGCCGCAGGTCGGACAGGAGACCACCTCCACTCCGCCCTTTCGCAGACCCAGTGTCTTTAGAATCTGCTTTGCAGTCATCACCTCTTCCACCGGATCTCCGGTCAGGGAAACCCGGATCGTATCACCGATTCCCTGATGCAGGATAATTCCCAGCCCGACAGAAGATTTAATCGTTCCCGAGCGCACAGTTCCCGCCTCGGTGATCCCCACATGAAGTGGATAAGCAGTCTGTTCCGCAATCAGTTCATGGGCCTTGATGCACATCAGCACATCGGAGGACTTGATGCTGATCACCAGATTGTCGTATCCCATCGCCTCGATCATGCGCACCTTCATAAGAGCGCTCTCTACAATGCCTTCCGCCGTCACCCCATGATACTTTTCCAGCAGTTCCTTCTCAAGGGAACCGCTGTTTACGCCGACCCGGATGGGAATCCCATATTCCTTTGCCTTATCCACAACGGCCCTGACCCGCTCTTCGCTCCCAATATTTCCAGGATTAATCCGGATCTTATCCGCACCGTTCTCAATCGCAGCCAACGCCAGCCGGTAGTCGAAATGGATATCCGCCACCAGCGGAATATGAATCTGCCTTTTGATCTCTTTCAGCGCCCCGGCCGCTTCCATGGTCGGTACGGCCACGCGGATAATATCGCAGCCCGCCTCCTCCAGCGCCAGAATCTGGGCCACCGTGGCTTCGGCATCCTCCGTCTTTGTATTGCACATGGACTGGATCAGAATGGGATTTCCTCCCCCAATCTTCCGGTTTCCGATCGAAACCGTCTTCGTCTGTTTTCTGTCCGTCATCGCTCTTTCCTCCATCGGTATACTGTTTTTTTCGTTTTCCTTTTCCATGCCGCTGTTACGTAAAGCGGCTGATATCATTAAATACAACGAACACCATCAGAGCCATAAGCGCCATCATGCCGATTAAATTCACCATGCCTTCTTTTTCCGGATCCATTCGTTTACCGCGAACCGCTTCTATCACTAAAAATACAAGTCTTCCTCCGTCAAGCGCCGGAATCGGAAGAAGGTTCATAATCCCCAGGTTCGCACTCAGAAGAATACACATGCTGAGCACATTCATGATGGCTGCCATCACGCTTACCGTCAGCCCTGCCTTTACGGAATCATCGATCATAACCACGATTCCCACCGGACCGCTTAAGTCATTGACACTGGCTTTTCCAGACAACAGCATACCGAGACTCTTGATGGTCACAGTGATATCGTATTTCACTTCATAGGCCCCGTATTTCACCAGTTCCAGGAACGAAGACGTCCGGACATTGACCGGCGACACAGAGATCCCTATCATATACTGGTTGTATTCTTCATTAAACTCCGGTGTCACAAGAACCGTGCCCCGCTCTTTTCTGCCAGTCTGCGCGTCCGTCCGCTCATAGGACACCCGGCTCATCTTCTCATCCGGTTTTAACATGCGGTAAAGGATATAATCTCCGTAAACCGTCATCTTCTCCTCATTCACGCCGGTAATCACATCCCCCGGCTTAAGTCCCGCTTCGTAAGCCGGCGAGCCTTCCGTGACCTCCTTAATCTGAGTGACGTTGTATCCGCCCATCCCAACCAGAATCAGTGCCAGGAAAAAAGCGAGTATAAAGTTAAAGACCGGACCGGCCGCGATAACCGCCATTCTGCCCGGAATGCTTGCATTCTGAAAAGCGCCCTCCGCCGGATTCTCCTCGTCCTCACCGAGCATCATACAGGAGCCCCCGATCGGCAGCAGCTTTAAGGAGTACGTCGTCTCCCCTTTTTTGACATGGAACAGCCTCGGTCCCATACCAATGGAAAATTCCACAACGGAAATGCCGTTAAGTTTTGCAAATAAAAAGTGCCCTAATTCGTGAATCAGCACAATCAGTCCAAATACAAGAACCGCTACGATAATGCTGGACAATCTACCACCTGCTTTCTATATAGTCATAAGCCGAAGCCTCTGCTTCCAGAATCTCATCTACAGATGGATTCTCTTTCACAGTATGCCCTTTCATAGCCCCCTCTATCATATCCGTGATGGTAAGATAAGAAATTTCTCTGTTTAAAAATTTTGCAACGGCCCGTTCATTGGCCGCATTGAACACCGTCGGCATGGTTCCGCCGATTCTTCCTGCCTCATAAGCCAGGGCAAGCCCCGGGAAATTTACCATGTCCGGCTTTTCAAATGTAATCTGTCCGATACTCCAGAAATCCAGCCGCTCTCCCGCCAGGAAACGGCGTTCCGGGTAGTAAAGAGCATACTGAATCGGTAGCTTCATATCGGGTGTTCCCAGCTGCGCAATCACCGCACCATCGTCGAACTGCACCATGGAATGGATGACACTCTGAGGCTGAACCACAACCTGCACCTGATCCATGGAGACGTCAAATAACCAGTGCGCCTCCATCACCTCCAGGCCCTTGTTGACCATTGTGGAGGAATCAATGGTGATTTTTCTTCCCATCGACCAGTTAGGGTGCTTTAAGGCATCCTCAAGGCGCACCATTTTCAGTTCCTCTCTCGTCTTTCCACGGAACGGTCCGCCCGACGCGGTTAAGAGTATCTTATGTACCGCTTTTTTATCTTCCCCGTTCAGGCTCTGAAAAATAGCGCTGTGCTCACTGTCTACAGGTAAAATCTTTACACCCTTTTCCTTTGCCAGAGGCATAATAATATGGCCGGCTGTCACCAGCGTCTCCTTGTTGGCAAGCGCAATATCCTTTCCCGCCTCCATGGCCGCGATGGTAGGCCGTATACCGATCATGCCTACGATAGCCGTCACCACGATCTCCGCTTCCGTATCCACAGCCGCTTCGATGAGTCCTTCCATCCCGTATACGACCTTTACCGGCATATCCTTAACCGCCAGGGCAAGCTCCTTCGCCCTTTCTTCTTCCCACACACAGACGATCTCCGGATGAAATTCCCGGATCTGTTCTTCCAGACGCGTGATATTACTTCCGGCCGCCAGAGCGGTTACTTCTATATCCTTCTGAGCTCTTACCACTTCCAGAGTCTGTGTTCCGATCGAACCGGTTGAACCCAGAACTGCAATCTTTTTCATGCCGCTGTTTCGCTCCTTTTATCGTATTCGCATCATACCTGTTTCGTATTATCTTATCGCAGAAAAGTCACTGCAAAGAATATGGCCGGCGCCGTAAACAGCATACTGTCAAACCGGTCCAGAATGCCGCCGTGTCCCGGAATCAGATGGCCGTAATCCTTCACCTGATGATTGCGTTTTATCGCAGATGCCGCCAGGTCGCCGATCTGGGAAATCACCGCCGCAATGGCACAGGCCAGCGCGCAGGCTACTTGAGGGTTCTGCACTTCCGCCATGGAGGCGCCGAACACCATCGCGTAAAGGAATCCCAGAAGCGCCGCTCCCGCCACGCCTCCGACTGCCCCCTCAATTGATTTCTTGGGGCTCAAAACCGGCGCCAGTTTATGCCTGCCGATCAGCATTCCTACGCAGTATGCGCAGGTGTCGCAGCCCCAGGAGCTCAAAAAGATCAGCCAGACCAGATACTTTCCATCCGCCATTACACGAACCTGGTACAGATAAGACAGCATAACCGCCACATAAAAGACGCCGAAGAACGCTACCGTCACTTCCTCCGTCTTATATTTGGGGAACGTAAAGACATAGATGGTCATCAGTATCATAAGAAATGCGATGGACATCAGCATCATGTACTGCTCTCCGTGGAACCACAAAAGCCCATAATAGGATACCACAGTCAGATATCCCATAACTCCGATCACATTCTTCTGTATCTTCATAACACGATATAATTCAAACAACCCTATCATGGAAATGGCCACGGTCGCTGCAAAAAGAATCATTCCCCCGCTTCCCACAACGACAAGGGCGATCAGAACCAGGACAATTCCGCTAATCAATCTGGTTGTAAACATCGCGCTTCCTCCCTTCGGACTATTTCACTCCTCCAAATCTTCTGTCTCTACTATTGTACGCAGCAATCGCCTTTTTCAGTTCTTCTTTATTGAAATCAGGCCAATAGCAGTCCGTCACATACAGCTCCGTATAAGCCAGCTGCCACAGCAGGTAGTTGGACAGGCGCAGTTCCCCGCTGGTACGGATCAAAAGATCCGGATCCGGAATCTCCGCCGTATCGAGATAAGAGGAGAACACTGCCTCATCCATCTGATCCGGAGTAATCTTCCCATCTGCCGTATCTTTCATAATCTTTCTGGCCGCCCGCACGATCTCGTCCCGGCCGCCATAATTAACGGCGATCACGAAGGTCAGTCCCGTATTATTCTCAGTCTCTCTCTCCAGACGGTTAATGCCGTCGATGATATCCTGATCGAAACGGCTTCGCTCACCGATCATCCGCACACGGACATTGTTCGTCTTGGCGATCTTTAAGAGTCTTACCATATAGTAGCGGAACAGCTGCATCAGCGCTCCCACTTCCTCACCGGAACGCTTCCAGTTCTCTGTGGAAAAGCCGTAGACAGTCAGATACTTGATTCCAATTCTGGCCGCATCCTCAACGGTACGTTCCACCACCACACAGCCTTCCTTATGGCCCATGCTTCTGGGCAGGCCGCGTTTCTTCGCCCAGCGTCCGTTGCCATCTAAAATGATGGCGACATGGTCCGGAATTACCATATTATCTATATTCACTTCCATTATTTTCTCCTTCTTCCTTCCAATCCGCACTCCGGTTCCACAGATAATCCCGAATCGCACAACAGCCGGAATGGTATGAAACATAAACAGGACAGGCACTTTGAAAATCCCCCTCACTTGCGTGCGGCGGAATCATGCCTGCCCCGGTTCTATCTGTTATACGGTAAGAAGTTCCTTTGACTTCGCTTCGATCGCTTTATCGATCTTCCCAATCATCTTATCCGTTAATTTCTGAATATCTTCCTCCGCCTCTGCTAAGTCGTCCTCAGAAATCTCATCTGCCTTCTGCAGTTTCTTAAAGTAATCATTGCCGTCACGGCGGATATTGCGAACAGCAACCTTCGCTGCCTCACCTTTCTTCTTGACGTCCTTCACCAGTTCTTTTCTGCGTTCCTCGGTCAGTTCCGGGAAAACGAGGCGGATAACGCTGCCGTCGTTGGTCGGGTTGATGCCCAGATCAGAAGTCAGAATGGCTTTTTCAATCGCCTTTAAGAGGCTCTTTTCCCATGGCTGAATAATAATCATGCGGGCTTCCGGAACATTGATGTTGCCCACCTGCTGAAGCGGAGTGGGAGTTCCGTAATAATCCACCTTGATTTTATCAAGCACATGCGGGTTTGCACGTCCTGCGCGGATCGTCATATAGTCGCTCTCCAGCACCTCTAATGTCTTATTCATCTTGTCCTCGTAAACCTGTAAACTCTCCTGCATATTGTCCTCCTAGTTTATGCGGTCACAATTGTGCCGTTTATTTTCCCCTGCATCGCGTCAGCAATGCTGTCTTTTTCATTCAGACTGAATACCGCTAATGGCATGCGGTTCTCCATACACATGATGGAGGCTGTCAGATCAATCACACCCAGCTGCTTATCAATCACTTCCTGTATGGATATCTCATCGTATTTCTTCGCTTCCGGATTGATCTTCGGATCGCTGTCGTAAACGCCGTCAATCGCTTTAGCAAGAAGGATGCAGTCCGCTTCCATCTCGATAGCCCGAAGAGCGATTCCGGTATCGGTAGAAAAGTAAGGATGGCCGGTACCGCCTGCAAAAAAGACCACCATTCCCTTTTCAAAATACTTGTTTGCTCTGTCCTTGGAAAAAAGCTTTGTCATGGAGCCGCACTCAAACGGTGTCAGAATCTGAGTCGTCATCCCGGCACACCGGAAGATCTCAGATACATAGATGCAGTTCATAACCGTGGCAAGCATTCCGATCTGGTCTGCCTTGGTACGGTCGATGGCATTGCTCGTCCTTCCCCTCCAGAAGTTGCCTCCGCCAATGACGATGCCTACCTCGACACCAGCATCCACGGATATCTTAACCTGCCGCGCTACTTCCTTCACAGTCTCTTCATCGAAGCCTGTTTTATTCGGTCCGGCAAGGGCTTCACCGCTTAATTTCAGTAATACACGTCTTGGATTCATAGCTATCATTCTCCTGTTATTGAAGCGTTTTCCGCTTTGGTATTGTCATGAATGATTATAGCATATTTCTTTTTGGTTGGAAAGAGAAAGTTTTCCGCGGAAAGAGAACGCTCTTCCCATGACGGAAAAAGTCCCCGTAAGAAGTTCTCACCTCTTCCGGGGACCTTGTTATTCATTTACGTCAGACAATTAATCCATTGTCGCATACTGGAAGAACCAGTAGCCGTATGGAGAATGCCATGTTCCTTTTAACTTCGGATCCTGTAAATAGAAATCGTTGTAGTAAGCAATTGGAGCCATCGCTGCGTCTGCAAGGATCATGTTCTCTGCTTCATGCAGCTTTGCATAATGCTCTGCAACATCAGCTGTGGAGTTGGCATCGTTTAACATCTTGTCAACTTCCGGATTGCTGTACTTACCGTCGTTGTTTCCGCCGCCGGTAATCATTAAGTTCAGCATGTTGGAAGGATCATCGTAGTCATATACCCAGCCGTTACGTGCAACCTGGAAATCGCCTGCACGACGGGTTGGTGTAAAGGTAGACCACTCAACAACCTTGATATCCATGTTAATGCCAAGAGATTCTTTCCAGCAGCTCTGTAAGTACTCAGCCAGTGGTTTGTGGTAGCCGGCATCGTTGGTCATATATTCGATGGTCGGGAAGCCTGCTCCATCCGGATATCCTGCATTGGCAAGTAATTCTTTTGCTTTTGCAACATCAGCGTCGTGATCCGTTACGTTGAAGAAGTCTCCGCCGTTGTTCTTACGTGTAACCTCTTCGAAGGAAGAACCGGCTTCTGCGTCAGAAAGGCCAGGTCCAACAAAGTTGGTTGCCGGGGAATAGGTTCCCTGCATAACTGTGTTGGCAACGTAATCACGGTCGATGGCAAGGCTTAATGCCATACGTACATCCGGGTTGTTAAACGGTTCTTTTTCTGTCTGGAAGCTGATGTAATATGTACCCATTAAAGGATCTACATGGAAATCTTCGTTGCCGCGCAGGCTCGGAACTTCTTCTGTAGGAACGTCCTTGATCATGGATACTTCACCAGTCTGATATGCACTGTAAGCAGCATTGGAATCTTCCATCAGGACAAACTTTAAAGTATTAACTGTAACCTTATCTGCATTCCAGTAGTTCTCATTCTTTGCAAACGTAATATGGGAACCTGGTACCCACTCGATCATCTTTAACGGACCGTTGGAAATATAGGTTTCTGGTGTTAAAGTCCACTGATCGCCGTTTGCTTCAATCGTTGCCTGCTGAACAGGAACCATGGAGCCGTGTGTAATCAGCTTGGAGAAATATACACATGGAGATGCCATCTCAACAACGAATGTATCATCATCCGGTGCGGATACTCCAAGTGCGTCTAAATTACCTTCAGATGCTTCTTTGTAGCCTTTTACGTAGCCAAGCATATCCATAGCATACGGTGCAGCTGTGTTCGGATCTGCAAGTCTCTTCCAGGAATATACGAAGTCATTCGCTGTAAGAGGTGTTCCGTCACTCCACTTTAAGCCTTTGCGAAGATGGAAGGTATAGGTAAGTCCATCATCAGAAACTTCCATGGATTCAGCCTGCCCTGGAACAATCTTGTTCTCTGAGTCAACGCTCATCAGAGTCTCAAAGGCATGAAGAATCATGTTTCCGCCGTCTACTGCGCTGTTTAAAGCCGGATCAACAGTCTCAGGATCAGGTCCGATCTGAACTGCAAGGTCAAGGCCAGCGCCTCCATTTTCAGCCGGTGCAGCAGTCTCGCCCTCTGCGGCAGCAGCTGTTGTTGTGGTATCGGCAGCTTTTGTTGTTGGCGCATCAGCGGTCTTATTGCCTCCACAGGCGGTAAGAATCATACCGGTTGCCATAACAGCTGCTAATACAAGTGCTGTTTTTTTCATATCAATTCCTCCTCTAAAGAATTTATTCAAATTAGCACAGCAATACTTTACCTGACTACTGTGCTGATTTGTCTTTTAGCATACCACAAAACCTTAGGAATAGCAATTAAAAATTAATTTACTTTGTCCAGGTGGTGGCACGCCGCATAGTGACCTGTGGAAACTTCCTTCCACTGCGGCTCTTCCGCTGCACAGAGCTCGTCGGCATACGGACAGCGGGTACGGAAGCGGCAGCCGCTCGGCGGGTTAACCGGGCTTGGCACGTCGCCTTCCAGAACAATTCTCTTAGATTTTCTGCTGGTCTCCGGATCAGCAATCGGAATAGCGGAAATTAAGCTCTTGGTATAGGGGTGTACGCTGTGGAAGGTCAGCTCATAGCTGTCAGCCAGCTCCACCAGCTTGCCTAAATACATCACTCCGATCCGGTTTGATATATGTTTTACAATTGATAAATCATGTGCAATGAAAAGATAGGTCAGTCCCAGTTCCTCCTGCAGCTGTTCAAACATGTTGACAACCTGGGCCTGGATAGACACATCCAGAGCGGATACAGGTTCGTCGCATACGATGAACTCCGGATTCACCGCCAGGGCACGGGCGATACCGACACGCTGACGCTGTCCGCCTGAGAACTCGTGAGGATAGCGGTTCGCATGCTCGGAATTTAAGCCTACCGTGGAGAGCACGGATAAGATTCTTTCATGACGGTCCTTCTTATTGGCCGCCAGGCGATGGATATCGATCGCTTCACCGACAATATCCTCGACGGTCATACGCGGATCGAGACTCGCATACGGATCCTGGAACACGATCTGCATTTTACGGCGGTACGGAAGCATATTCACGTGGGTGATATCCTTGCCGTCATAGAGAATCGTGCCATCCGTCGGTTCATATAAACGAAGCAGCGTACGGCCGGTCGTCGTCTTACCGCAGCCGGACTCTCCTACCAGACCGAGCGTCTCACCCTTGCGAATACCAAAGGAGACGTTATCGACCGCTTTTACAACCTTCTTTTCAAAAAGCTTACTTCCTGCAACCGGGAAATACTGCTGTAAGTGTTTTACTTCTACCAGATACTTATCTTCCATCATGCATCCCCCTTCTGTGTCTTGGAATCCTGCTGTTTATCAAATTCTTTCTTCTGCATCAGCCAGCATGCACTGTAATGGACATCAGACAGATCCGTATATGGAGGCATCTCTCTTAAACAGATCTTCATGCAGGCGCGGCATCGCGGTGCAAACGGACATCCCGCAGGCGGATTCAGCATATCGACAGGGCTTCCCTCGATAGGAACCAGCTTGTTATGCTCTTTTTCCGTCAGCTTCGGAATACTCCGGATCAGCCCCTTTGTGTATTCATGGGATGGACGGTAGAAAATATCATCCGTGGTACCGTATTCTACAACCTTACCGGCATACATAACCGCAATTCTGTCACACATGTTGGCAACAACACCCAGGTCATGTGTAATCATGATAATAGCCATGCCCAGCTTTTCTTTTAAATCCATCATAAGCTCAAGAATCTGCGCCTGGATGGTAACATCCAGAGCCGTCGTCGGCTCATCTGCAATTAAAAGCTTCGGCTCACAGGCAAGGGCGATCGCGATCATAACACGCTGGCGCATACCGCCTGACAGCTCGTGAGGATACTGCTTTAAACGCTTCTCCGGCTCATTGATTCCAACGAGAGTCAGAAGCTCCTTGGCCCTTTCATTCGCCTGCTGTTTATTCTTATCCGTATGAAGCATGATAACCTCACGGATCTGATTGCCAATGGAATAAACCGGGTTCAGACTGGTCATGGGATCCTGGAAAATAATGGAAATCTCATTTCCACGGACTTTTCTCAGTTCCTTTTCCGACATTTTTTCGATCTGATGGCCGTTGAATTCCAGAGAACCGCCGATCAGACGGCCCGGATATGCGGTGATTCCCATTAAGCTGTATGCAGTTACAGACTTACCGGAACCGGATTCACCAACAATCCCCAGCACTTCGCCTTCTTTTAAATGAAGAGACACATCATTTAATGCCTTTACTTCACCTGCAGGAGTAAAGAAAGAAAGGCGTTCATTTTTGATATTTACCAAATACTCGCTCATTGTATCTCTCCTCCTTTAGTCTTTGAGTTTCGGGTCAAATGCATCGCGCAGACCGTCACCCAGCAAGTTAAAGCTTAAAATGATGATGGAAATCGCAAGTGCAGGTGCAAACAAACGGTGCGGATAGGACTGCAGACCGTTTAACGCAGCACTGGCAAGGCTTCCCAGAGAAGGCATCGGCGCAGCAACACCAAGGCCCAGGAAGCTTAAGAAGCTCTCTGTAAAGATGGAAGACGGAATCTGCAGTGTTGTAGTAACAATCAGAGTACCAATACAGTTTGTCAATAAGTGTTTCCGGATGATACGGCCGTTGGAAGCACCCAGTGCCCTGGCCGCAGTCACGTATTCCTGTTCCTTCAATATGAGGATCTGGCTTCGAACAATTCGCGCCATACCAACCCAGTACAGAAGGGCAAACACCACGAAAATACTGATTAAGTTAACACCGATGACCTGGATCCATTCAAATCCCGGCTTTTGCGCCAGCGCCTTCAGCGGCTGGTCAAATGCAACCGACAAAAGAACAATGATCAGAATGTCAGGGACCGTGTAGATCATATCAACGATACGCATCATAATCATATCGACCCAGCCGCCAAAGAAACCGGCAATGGAGCCGTAAAGGGATCCGATCAGCAGGATGATGGCGGAAGCTACAAGACCTACGGTAAGGGAGACCCGGCTGCCCATCATGACACGGACCGCATAGTCACGTCCCAGATTATCCGTTCCCAGGACATGCGGGAATACGCTCTCTCCCGCTGCCTTTGCCTCCAGTTCCTTCTCTGAATACTGCATGGGCGCCAGGTTCTCGCTTCCGCGAATCTGCTGCTCATAGCTGTATGGATAGAACTGCGGTACCAGGAATGAAAAAATGAATACAAAAATGATAACTACCAGGCTGACCATGGCAATCTTGTTTTTCTTTAAACGCCGTATTCCATCCTGCCAGAAGCCAACGCTCTTGCGGAGGACGGTAAGACTCTCTTTTTCCTCGTCACTTGCCGGGAGAAAGTCGTCTACGTTAAGCTGTAATGATAATTTATTATTTGACATCTTCTTTCTCCTTTCTATTTAAGATTAATACGCGGATCGATGAGTTTGTAGGCAACGTCTACGATAACGTTCATCACAACCATCAATGAGGCAAGGAATATGGTAGTTCCCATGATCAGCGGGTAATCACGTCCTGTGATAGAGCCGATAAATTCAGAGCCCAGACCCGGAATCGTGAAGATCTTCTCAACGATAAAGCTTCCCGTTACCGTATAGGCAAGAAGCGGTCCCAAATACGTAACTACAGGAAGAATTGCGTTACGAAGCGCATGCTTGAAAATACTGATTACCTGAGAAAGTCCCTTTGCGCGAGCTGTTCTCATGTAGTCCTGACCCATGACATCCAGCATGGAAGAGCGCATCAGACGTGCGATATAAGATGACGGATACAGTGCCAGCGCAATTACCGGCATGATGTAATTTTTCCACGATGCCAGTCCGTACGTAGGCAGAAGCCCCAGCTTCAGACTCAGGACATACATCAGGATCGTACAGATTACGAAACTGGGAATCGCAATTCCACACGTACTGAATACGATTATGATGTCATCCACGATCGTCCCTCGTTTAAAGGCGGCAATACTTCCCAATGGAACGCCCACCAGAACTGCCGTTAAGATAGCGATGCCGCCAACTCTTGCGGACACCGGAAATTTCGATGCGATGATCATGTTCACGGTACGGCCCCTCTGCTTTACGCTCAGGCCAAGATTCCCGTGAAGAAGATCTTTCATGTATGTAACATACTGTTCGCCTAAAGGCTTGTCAAGACCGTATTTCTCATTCAATGCAGCCTGTGCCTGAGGACTTATGGCCTTCTCTGACATGAAAGGGCCGCCGGGTACCATGTTCATAACGAAAAATGTAACAGATGCAACCGCAAATATTGTTACAATCGCCATGATGATACGTTTAAAAATATATTTAGCCATTGTGTCAACTCCTTTGGTATAAGGTTTCCTTCGCGCAGCCCGGACGGAAGCTTACAGGCTTCCGCCCCTGCGTTCTGCGGAATATCAATAGTCTCTCCTGCCCTGATCCCGGGAAAAGGGTGAAATGTCCGTCTAATCCAGAAACATCTGTAGGCGTTAAACGGACACTGTCTCTACAGAAAAATCCCATGGATACCCATGGGATTCCCCCCTGAATCCTCTTTTCTTGGAAAGCCCCTCGCTCGCGCCCGGCGGAATCTGATAAGTCCGCCTTGCCCTTGCTCGGTGGAATCTGTTACTGCATCTGTTTTGCAACTTCTGCAGCAAAATCCTCTTCTTTTTTCTCAAGACCTTCGCCGGTTTCAAACCGAACAAACTTCTTCAGTTCGATCTTTCCGCCAACCTCTTTGGAAACCTGCTCTAAGTATTTAGCAACAGTTAAATCACCATCTTTTACGTAAGCCTGGTCTAACAGACAGAATTCTTTTAATTCCTTGTTCAGACGGCCAATGATCATCTTCTCGATGATTGCATCCGGCTTGTCCGGATTCTCGTTCTTAGCCTGAACCTTTAAGATCTCAGTCTCATGCTCAACGAATTCCTGCGGAATCTCGTCTCTCTTCACATACTTTGGTGTCAGCGCTGCGATCTGCATTGCAACGTTTTTTAAAGCTTCTTTTACTTCATCATTGACAACTTCAGCAGAAGCTTCCACCAGAACGCCGATTCTGCCGCCGCCGTGGATATAGTCAATAACAACACCGTCTGTTGCAATCTTCTCAAATCTTCTGATGTTCATATTCTCGCCGATGATTGCGATCTGGCTGGATAATTCCTGAGCCACTGTCAGGGAAGTATCCTTTGCCCACGGCTCTGCCATGAACGCTTCCATGTCAGCTGCGCTGCTGGCCAGTACCTGAGATGCCACATCTGCAACATAGCCCTGGAACTGCGCGTTCTTAGCCACGAAGTCAGTCTCGCTGTTTACTTCAACAATCGCTGCAGACTTTCCATCTTCGCTTACAAGAGTCTTTACGATACCTTCTGCTGCGATTCTTCCTGCCTTCTTGGATGCAGCTGCAAGTCCTTTTTCTCTTAAAAATTCAACAGCCTTTTCCATATCTCCATCCGTTGCCGCAAGTGCCTTCTTACAATCCATCATGCCTGCACCGGTCATTTCTCTTAACTCTTTTACCATTCCAGCCGTAACTGCTGCCATTTGATTTCCCTCCATATTCTTCTCGTTATTCATATTATACAGGTTTTCGTTTCCTGGTCTACAGGGAACTTCTTCCTAATCTGCCGCAGCATGCAATGCCGTGGTTCGGACTCCGTCTCCCCATAAATCGAAAAATGCTTCAACCCGCTTATCACAGCCGGCCGAAGCATTCATCTGCCTGAACAATTAAGCCTCTACAGCCTCTTCGATATCCTGAGCTGCTTCTGCTTCTTCAGCTGTTGCCTCGCCCTGGTTTGCCTCAATTACTGCGTCCGCCATCTTGGATACGATCAGCTTAACGGCTCTGATTGCATCATCATTACCCGGAATCACGAAGTCAAGCTCTTCCGGATCACAGTTCGTATCAGCAATGCCGATTAACGGAATCCCCAGTGTATGAGCTTCCTGAACGCAGATTCTCTCTTTCTTAGGATCTACAACAAAGATAGCATCCGGAATCTTCTTCATTTCCTTGATTCCGCCGAGGTTTTTCTCCAGTTTCTCCCATTCTTTCTTGAGAGCAATTACTTCCTTCTTAGGAAGAACATCAAATGTTCCATCTTCGGACATGGTTTCAATCTGTTTTAATCTTGCAATTCTGGACTGGATTGTCTTGAAGTTTGTAAGCATACCGCCCAGCCATCTCTCATTTACATAGTACATACCGCAGCGCTCTGCTTCTGTCTTGATCGCATCCTGAGCCTGCTTCTTGGTTCCTACAAAAAGGATCTTGCCGCCTTCAGCAGCAATGTCGGCTACGGCTTTGTAAGCCTCGTCTACTTTTACAACAGACTTCTGTAAGTCGATGATGTAGATGCCGTTTCTCTCTGTGTAGATGTATGGAGCCATCTTAGGGTTCCATCTTCTTGTCTGGTGACCGAAATGTACACCAGCTTCTAACAGCTGTTTCATTGAAATAACGCTCATGTTATTACCTCCATTTGGTTTTTCTTCCGTCTGCTTCTCTTGCTTCCAAGGAGACCGGAAATCCGGCACCTTCCTCCAGAATCCGCAAACGTGATTTTTTGTAAGCCTAGCTAGTATAGCATAACTTTAATCCCTGTGCAAGTTATTTTTTACTTTTAATGACAATTTTTTTCATAGTTTCGTAAAAAAAAGAAGCAGTTTTTCTTCGCCGCTTCTTTTTGCCAAACAGATCATTTACGATTCTTTTATCTCTCTGTGAGCCTGAATCCCCTTGCCGTTTCCTGCTTTAATCGCCTTCAGTTCATCGAATACCACATCGTTTAAGACTTTGATATAAGTCCCCTTCATACCGGAAGAACGCGACTCAATCACTCCTGCACTCTCAAACTTTCTGAGCGCATTGACAATGACCGAACGGGTAATTCCGACACGGTCCGCGATCTTGCTGGCTACCAGGATTCCCTCGTTTCCGTCCAGTTCATCGAAAATATGAGTGATCGCCTCCAGTTCTGAAAATGACAGGGTGCTGATCGCGGATTTTACGATCTGAACCTTTCTCGTCTCCTCAGCGTTCTCCTCATTAACCGATCTCATCATCTCGAGGCCTACAACGGTCGTTCCGTATTCACTGAGGATGATATCGTCAATATCGTACTGGGCATCTGATTTGTAGATAAACAGCGTTCCCAGGCGTTCTCCCGCGATATCAATCGGTGTGATGATCGCCTGGTACTTGCGGATATTGTCTCCCGTGAATCCAAGGGTTTCAAGGTTTACATTCTCCTTGGTGGAAAGGATGCCAAGCAGACGCTCATTCAGCATACCGTCCACATAGCCGCCGACCGTATCTGCAATCAGTTCCTGAATCTCTTCCACATCAGGGCTGATCGCAACGCCTAATACCTTTCCTTTTTTGCTGATCACGAGAATATTAGAATTTAATATCTCGCTGAGCACTTCACAGATATCGTTAAATACTACTTTGTGCGAGTTGTTGTTATGCAATAACTTGTTAATTTTCCTAGTTTTGTCCAACAATTGAACACTCATAACCGAAAACCTCCTTAAGAATTTGTAGGAAAGCTCAAAATACCCCTTTAATATTTAAATATTAACACTATTCCGTCAAAATAACAATCATTTTTTGAAGATTTTCGATTTTCTTAATAATTATTCTATTTTGTATTTTTGCTTGTACTGTAACCGCATTGTTCGTTGGAGCAAAGCAGTTTATTGCCTTTTTCGACCATATAAGAGCCACATTTCGGACATTTCTCAGTGGAAGGTCTCTGCCAGGACATAAAATCGCATTCCGGATTGGCTTCGCATCCGTAATAGATTCTGCCCTTCTTTGTCTTCTTAATGACCACGTCCTTCCCGCACTTGGGACACGGAACACCGATCTTCTCCAGATACGGCTTTGTATTCTTACACTCCGGGAATCCGGGACACGCCAGGAATTTGCCGTGGGGACCGTATTTGATTACCATGTTCCGGCCGCAGAGTTCACAGATCTCCTCGGTCACTTCATCCGCAATGGTTACTGACTCCAGTTCGACTTCCGCCTTATCCACTGCTTCCTTTAAATCCGGGTAGAAATTGCGTACCACAGTCTTCCACGGAACGGAGCCGTCTCCCACTTTATCGAGAAGGTATTCTAAATTAGCGGTAAAGGTGATATCGACGATGCTGGGGAAGCTCTGCTTCATCATACTGTTCACGACTTCACCAAGCTCTGTCACATAAAGATTTTTATTTTCCTTAGCCACATAGCGTCTGGCAATGATCGTCGTAATCGTCGGTGCGTACGTACTTGGACGGCCGATTCCCTGTTCTTCCATCGCCTTTACCAGTGACGCCTCAGTAAAATGTGCCGGCGGCTGCGTAAAGTGCTGACTGCTGTCCAGCTTTTCGAGGGTTAGGACGCTTCCCTTCTCCAGCCGGCCCAGAAGGGCGCTGCTCTCTTCTTTCTCGTCTTCCTGGATATAAACTGACATGAATCCGTCAAAAGCCAGCTTTGAAGCCGCTAATGTAAAGCAGTAATCGCCTGCCGCTACCTTAACGGATGTCGTCTCATAAACAGCCGGCTGCATACGGCTTGCCGCAAAGCGTTTCCAGATCAGCTGATAGAGACGGAATAAATCCCTCTGAAGCGATTCTTTGACAATGACCGGTGTCAGACTGATGTCTGTGGGACGGATCGCCTCGTGCGCATCCTGGATTTTGGCTCCGCTCTTCTTCGCCTGTTCTCCGCTTGCCACGTATTTGCTGCCGTACTGCGCCTCGATAAATGCTCTCGCCGCCGTATCAGCTTCCTCAGCGATTCTGGTAGAATCGGTACGCAGGTAAGTAATGAGACCGACAGTTCCGTGTCCCTTCACCTCCACGCCTTCATACAGCTGCTGGGCCAGACGCATCGTCTTCTGTGTGGAAAAGTTCAGTACTTTGGAAGCTTCCTGCTGCAGCGTACTGGTCGTAAAGGGGATTGGCGCCTTCTTGATCCGCTCTCCGTTCTTCACCTCATCCACAACGTAATCGCAACCTTCCAGTTCCTTTAAGATGCCATCCAGTTCTTCTTTATTGCGGATCGCAATCTTTCCGTCTTTATTGCCGTAGAACTTGGCTGCCAGAGCCTTCTTGCTTCCCGGCTGTTTTAAATCCGCCTCAAGGTTCCAGTACTCTTCCGGAATAAAGGCGTTAATCTCCTCTTCCCGGTCGCAGATCATGCGGAGTGCCACCGACTGAACGCGGCCGGCACTAAGGCCCCGCTTTACCTTCGCCCAGAGAATCGGGCTGATCATATATCCAACCATACGGTCCAGGATTCTTCTCGTCTGCTGCGCGTCCACAAGATCCATATCGATCTCTCTCGGCGTCTTCAAAGAAGCCTTTACCGCATTTTTTGTAATCTCGTTGAAGCTGATTCTGTATACCTGTTTATCCTTCTGCTCATCCAGCTTTAATGCCTTTACCAGATGCCAGGAAATCGCCTCCCCCTCACGGTCAGGGTCCGTTGCGAGATAAATCTTATCTGCTTTTTTCACTTCCTTGCGAAGCTTCGCAAGAATGTCGCCTTTGCCCCGGATCGTAATATACTTCGGTTCAAAATCCTGTTCCGGGCTGATTCCCAGCTGGCTCTTAGGCAAGTCTCTTACATGACCGTTTGACGCATCAACCTCGTAGCTCGTTCCCAAAAATTTTTTAATCGTTTTCACCTTCGCGGGTGACTCCACAATAACTAAACAATTCGCCATACAAAACTCCTCGCCTATAATCTCTTACCATAATATTGATGGGATGTCTGAACCACATAACCGCCCAGCTCCAGATCCAGAAGTGTGCCGATACATTCACTTACAGACAGTCCGCTTAAGATCACAATCTCTTCTAACCCCTTCGGTTGCAAATCGAGGCAACTATACACCATTTTTTCTTTTTTGGCAAGCCCGTTCTCATTTTTTTCATGAACTCTTAATATTTTACCAGCCTTCAAAGCGAGATATTCCAGCACCTCCTCCGGACCCAAAAGAACGCCTGCACCCTCAGAAATCAACCGGTTGCAGCCTTCGCTCAGCGGGTCGGAGACACGTCCCGGAAGAGCAAAAATTTCTTTTCCCTGTTCCAGTCCAATTCCAGCTGTAATTAAAGATCCGCTCTTTTGTCTGGCTTCCATCACAAGGAGCACATCAGAGAGGCCGCTGATAATCCGGTTTCTTATGGGAAAATTCTTCTGCTGCGGCGGCTCCCAGGGCATCCACTCTGAAAGGACGCCGCCCTGACGGCACATGCGTTCGTAGAGCCCGTAATTCTCTCTCGGATAGCAGATCTTAATCCCGCACCCCAGCACGCCGAATGTTCTTCCGCCGGCCTTCAGCGCCCCTCTGTGGCCGGCGCTGTCAATTCCATAAGCGAGGCCGCTGATAATCTGAACTCCGGCCCCGGCCAGCTCCGCAGCCACAGATTCCGCTTCCTGTCTTCCGTAATTGGTACAGTCCCTGGCCCCAATCACAGCCGCCGCAGGCCGTTCCTCATCCGGAAGCTCGCCCCGGACAAAGAGGCCAACCGGATAATCGGGAATCTGAAGCAGACGTTTGGGATAATTCTCATCTAAGAATGCAACCAGCCGGATGCCCTCCTTTTCCAGCTGCTCCAGTTCTCTTTTTCGCTTGTCCAGGCTGCACTTTTCCGCATCAAATGCAGCAGCCTCCTTCGGTCTGAGGAGACCTGCCTGTTCCAGATTTTTTCCTTCTATATTATATATCTCCTCGAAGCTTTTAAACTGTTTAACTATACGCATTCCGGTGACCGCACCGATCCCGGGCACAGATAAAAACCAGCAGAGATACTGACGCTCCTTATGTGATATCATGATGGCTGCCTCCCCAGTATTTTTCCTCCAGGCCGCGAAGCCCCGCTGCTTCCGCCAGATGTTCTTTTTTTATTTCGCTGCTGCCGGCCAGATCCGCGATGGTTCTGGCCACCTTCAGAATTTTTCCATATCCGCGCGCACTGAGTCCCATGTGCTCAAAGATACGTTTTAAAAACGCCTGTTCCTTCTGATCCAGACTGCAGAATGCTCTGATCTGTGCCCCGTTCATTGCACTGTTAAAATAGATTCCGCTGTCTTTCAGCCGCTGTCTCTGAATAATCCTTGCAGCCTCGACCCGCTCCCGTATGGCACTGGAGGGCTCTCCCTCGCCTCTGCCCTTCAATTCCTCATACTTCATCGGAACCGCTTCTGCGCAGATATCGATCCTGTCCAGCAATGGCTTTGAGATCCTGCTCAGATACTGCCTGATCTGCGGCTCCGTACAGGTACAGCGGCTCCGGTCGGGATAGTAGCCGCATTTGCACGGATTCATCGCTGCTACGAGCATAAAATCCGCCGGGAATTCGCAGGCGCCGTGCAGTCTGGAGATCGTAATTTTCCGTTCCTCCAGCGGCTGCCTTAAAACCTCTATACTGTTTTTCTGAAACTCGGGTAATTCGTCCAGGAACAGAACGCCCCTGGAAGCCAGAGAAATCTCTCCGGGTTTAGGAATTCTTCCTCCGCCGGTTAACGCCTGCGGACTGATCGTGTGGTGCGGACTCCGAAACGGCCGTCTGGACAGCAGCGGCTGTTCCTGAGGAAGAAGTCCGCAGATACTGTATATCTTCGATATCTCGATATTCTCCTCGTGAGACAGCGACGGCATGATGGTTGGAATGCGTCTGGCCATCATGGTTTTCCCTGTGCCGGCCGATCCAATATAGAGTATGTTGTGCATACCGGCCACCGCAATCTCTGTGGCACGTTTCAGGAGGAACTGTCCATTCACCTCTGAGAAATCCACGTCATAGGATTCTGTTTCGGAAAGGCAGTGACTATCCCGTCTTGGGGCCGGAGACAGCCGGTCCGGGTCATTTAACACTGCCGCCAGTTCTTTGATGTTCTCTACGCCAATGATGTCGATGTTCTCAATGATCTGCCCCTCCTTCACATTGGGAATCGGGAGAAAACACCGTTTCATTCCCGCGCTGCCTGCCGCCGCCGCAATCGGCAGGGCACCGGAGACCGGCTTGATTCTTCCATCCAGTCCTAATTCTCCCACCAGCACACTGGTGCCCAGAAGCGACTGATCCACCAGTCCTGTTGCCGCCAGAACCGCGACTGCAATGGGAAGGTCAAATCCGGTCCCTTCTTTCCTCACATCTGCCGGCGACAGATTGACCGTAATTTTTCTTGCCGGAAGCCGGAAACCGGAATTCTTAAGTGCAGTGCGGACTCTGTCCTGCGCCTCTCTGACTGCTCCTGAGAGATAACCGACCATGGTAAAACCGGGGAGTCCTTCGCTCACATCCGCCTCCACCACGACGGGATACCCTTCGACTCCCAAAATACCGATACTGTGTACTTTGCTGAACACACTTTCTCCCTTCCTGTTTTTCATTCTGAGTTGGAAATATGATGCAGAAGTGCATCGATTCGTAGAATGTTCCTGATGTGGAACCTGCATCTATCATACAGGATTTTTACTTGTCTGGCAAGCAGTTTTTCAACCGCCTGCCAGTCTGCTGCTCCCTATGAAAGCTCATGGTATGTAATCCAGCTTAAGATATCGTGCCAGACGTTTTCTTTATCCGTCTCATTCAGGATCTCATGGCGGTCATCCGGGTAAAGAATCATCTCTGCATCGGTCATACCGATCTTCTTATACCTGCAAAACACCCGTCTGACGCCTCTTCCGAATTCGCCCACCGGATCCTGTGCTCCTGACAGAATAAAGAGCGGCAGGGATCTCGGAATCCGGTCTTCCTGGCGGTGCAGTTTCAAATCCAGCATAATATTGAAAAAATCACAGTATGCCGAGGCGGTGAATTTAAAATTACAGAGCGGGTCACTGCAGTACTGGTCTACAGACTCACAGTTCCTGGAGAGCCAGTCGTTGTCCGTCCTGGCCGGCATAAAGGAGCGGTTATAATTCCCCAACACCAGCTGGTGCATCCATTTGCTCTGGTAATCGTTTCCCCGGATCAGTCCGATGGTGCCCGCAATCAGTTTTCCTGCAATCACGATCGGCAGAGCCTGGTCTCCCGTACCGATCAGAATCGCTCCTGCCAGTCCGCTCCCGTACAGGGTCAGATATCTTCTCAGGAAAAAGGATCCCATGCTGTGTCCCAGCATATACAGCGGGCGCCCCGGATACATGACCCGGATGCGGCTGGCTGTCCTGTGTAAATCCCTGATCACGCAGATATGCCCGCCGTGGTCGGAGAAGTAACCGTACCGTCCGTCCTGAACAGTTCCGCCATGACCGAGATGGTCATGTCCAATCACCGCAATTCCCTGCTCTGCCAGGAAAGCAGCGAAGGCATCATACCGAAGGATGTGTTCCGTCATCCCGTGTGAAATCAGAAGAAGCTGTTTCACCTCTCCATCCGGTTCCCACAAAACGGTATGCAGTTCTGATTTACCGTCGCTGGAAGGAATTCTGAACTCTCTCCGTCTTATCATACAAGCAACTCCTCTCTGTCACATTTACAAAATAATTCTGTCACGCTATAAGTGAAGTATACCATAAACTCTGCAGCCGCGAAAGGCTTTATCCTGATCTTTCGGCTTTCAGTCACCTCCGGTCCTTTAAGCCATGGTCAAATTCCGGCATATAAGCCCGGTACCGCAGCGGCATATGGTTTCGCTGGCACACCGGATTCCACCGCTCTTTTATGGTAATGCTCCGCCTTAACGCCTTCCACAGTTCCCGGTATCCGTCTTCTTCGGCGGCCTTGTGAAGCCTTTCCTCCCACTCCCTGGAGTCCAGCTCCATGAGAAACCACGGCTGTCCGGCCTGGTGAAGAACGGCTTTTTTCCGGTTCTCGTCGTAGATAATCCAATTCTCCGCCGGCATACGGTCAGCAAAATGAGGAGCGATTAACACCAGCACATCATTCTTCGGCCCAATCCGGCTGACCAGGATGTCCTCATCCATCTGGACAAAACGCAGAAACTCCGTCTCTAAATGTGCTTCGTTATCGAGATTCCGGCATATCTCAAAAATCTGAAACACCTCAGGCAGCTGGAGACTCTGCGTCACCCCAGCTCCCATCTGGAATCCTCTGATCAGGAAACGGTAGATATGATCCGCCTTATCTCCATTTTTGCTCAGGGAGGCCTTGTAGATGGCCTCATACGCCGCTTCCGATATTCTGGTGCGCACGGAACGGATTACTTTTTCCACTTTTTCATCGTCGGGCAGGACATCGATATATTCGCAAAACAATTCCATCGTGCGGTTCTGTCCTGCAGTTTCCAGCCTTACACTGGAATGGCCTTTCCTGCTCATCCACGCATCATACACGCCGGTCAGAATTCCTTCAAAACTGTCTGTACATATATAAACCGTCATATCACATACTCCCCGTCACAACTGAATACCGGTCCGCAGGAGCCGGTGAAAGATTAAGCTTCATATCATCGAACAGCGACAGCTGACGGTAGGCTCCCTGATGGCTGATATCCCATACCGCACGCCGTTCATCTCCAACTAAATGGCTGGTGATATAGTCTTCATCCATCCGGATCGGTGCCAACATCCTTCCTGAACATGTAATAAAATACATGGCTCTCTTCAGCACCACCCCCATCTTCTTCAAGGCATCGAAATCCAGCGCCCCCTGTCTTCTGGCTGCAATAATTCTTTTTACGGACTTCACGCCCATTCCGGGAACCCGCAGAAGCGTATAGTAATCGGCCCGGTTGATCTCCACCGGAAACTGCTCCAGATGGCGGAGCGCCCAGTCGCACTTGGGGTCCAGAAATACATTGAAATTCGGCCGGTCCTCCGTCAGGAGCTCCGATGCCTTAAAACCATAAAAACGCAGAAGCCAGTCCGCCTGATAGAGCCGATGCTCCCGGAGAAGCGGCGGCCCGCCCGGAAGAGCCGGAAGGCTGGAGTCCTGATTGACAGGAACGAATGCGGAATAAAATACCCGTTTCAAATCGTAGTTCTGATACAGCGCCTCCGCCACCATCATCATCTGATAATCATTTTCCGGCGTCGCACCCACAATCATCTGTGTGCTCTGCCCGGCAGGCACAAAAGACGGTGTCCTTTTATATTCCATCAGTTCATACTTATTCGCAGTAATACCCCGCTGAATCTGCCTCATGGGAGCCAGTATTTTGCTTCTGCTCTTTCCCGGGGCCAGCTTTTTTAAGCCATCCGCCGTCGGCAGTTCCAGGTTAATGCTCATACGGTCCGCCAGGAATCCCACCTTTTCGATCAAAACCGGATCGGCGCCCGGAATGGCCTTTACATGGATGTAGCCGTTAAAGCGGCAGACCTCTCTCAGCCTCTTCAGTGTCTGATAGATCAGATCCATCGTATAATCTGCGCTGTATAAGATTCCGGAGCTCAAAAACAGCCCCTCAATGTAATTACGTCTGTAAAATTCCATGGTAAGAGTACAGACCTCATCCGGTGTAAATGAGGTTCTCACCACGTCGTTGGAACAACGGTTAATGCAGTACTTGCAGTCATAAATACACTGGTTGGTAAAAAGAATTTTCAGAAGAGAAATGCATCTTCCGTCTCCCGCAAAGCTGTGACAGAGCCCTGCTGCAACCGTATTGCCCAGCATTCCCGCCTCTCCCTTTCGGTCAACACCGCTGGAGGTACAGGCCACATCGTATTTGGCCGCGTCGGACAGGATCTCCAGTTTTTCCTGTATACTTAAATCTTCCTGAATCAGCATAAACCACCTCGAACACATGTTCTTTTTCTTTATTTTAGCATATTCAGAAAAACTTATCAAGTTATTTTTCAAACATATGTTCGATTTAAAAAAGACGGCCTTTTCAGCGCTTTCATTCCAGCGCTGAAAAAAACCGTCCATACCGTCGCCGCGGCACTCTGTTCTTTTATCTTACTTTGCATACCCTTCCGGATTATTCTTCTGCCAGTTCCAGGAATCACGGCACATATCCTTTAAATCACGCTGCGCCTTCCAGCCCAGTTCACGTTCGGCCTTCGCCGGATCTGCATAGCACTGAGGCACATCGCCGGCCCTCCTTGGCTTGAACTCATATGGAACCTTTAAGCCATTAGCCTCTTCAAAGGCATGAATGACGTCGAGAACGCTGTATCCGCAGCCAGTTCCCAGGTTATAAATCAAAACGCCGCCTTTTTCACCTTCCAGCTTCTTAAGCGCCTTGACATGGCCATCCGCCAGATCTGCTACGTGAATATAATCTCTGACACACGTCCCGTCCGGGGTATCGTAATCATTTCCGAAAACTCCGAGGGATTCCAGCTTGCCGACGGCAACCTGGGTAATATACGGAAGCAGATTGTTGGGGATTCCCTTGGGATTCTCACCGATTCTGCCCGATTCATGTGCTCCGATCGGATTAAAATAGCGCAGAAGCATCACATTCCACTCCGGATCAGCCGTATGTAAATCGGTCAGGATCTGCTCCAGCATTCCCTTTGTCCGGCCGTAGGGATTGGTAATTTCTCCCTTCGGGCACTCTTCTGTAATCGGAACAAATGCCGGATCTCCGTATACAGTCGCAGAGGAACTGAATACAATGCTTTTCACACCATGTTCACGCATGACATCGCAGAGCACAAGTGTACCGGTAATATTGTTGTGATAGTATTCCAGCGGTTTGTAAACAGATTCGCCCACCGCCTTAAGGCCTGCAAAATGAATCACCGCATCGATCTTCTGTTCTTTAAAAATGCGGCTTAAAGCTGCCTTATCCAGCAGATCAGCCTCATAGAAAGCAAGCGTCTTTCCCGTAATCTCCTGTACACGCTCCATGGATTCCTCGCAGGAATTACAGAGATTATCCACTACGACCACCTCATAGCCCGCCTTTAAGAGTTCTACGCAGGTATGGCTTCCGATATATCCGGCACCGCCAGTAACTAAAATTGCCATTGTCATGTCCTCCTTCTAAAATTGTCTACGGATATTATAGCAGTCTGAACGGAAATAACAATGCAGATTTCTTTGAAAAACCTATATATTTTTTCAATTTTGTTTTTGCAAACGTGTGCAGTCCTGTTCCGGAAGATACTTTTCTTCCGATACTGCCGGTCTTATGGCTCGAAAACGCGGTCTCCTTCCAGAATATCATTGCAGATGTATCCCTCTGTCTCCATATATTGGACTGTGTAGGGATAGTCATCTCCCGTCCTGTTTACCAGATAAAACAGGACAGTCGGAGGGGAGGTGATCTCTGGTCTCCCGTTTTCCCACACCCCCGCAATCTTTACATGGGTTTCATCAATGCGCTCCGGCTCCGAAAAAGTAAAGCTCCCTTCCATTGCTTCAGACAGGTGAAACACCACCGTATCATTCTTTTCATCAGGCGTTATAAATCCGGACATGGATTCCGGTATGGCAGGCAAAGAGGTATTTCCTTCAAAAAGGACGGACAGATACGTCTTCAGTTTCTCCGTCTTGATGGAAATCTCCGTTTCTCCCTCCTCTGCTCCGGCAGCTGCAATGCCGTAGAGGCACCACCATGCAAAGGAATTGTCGGCGGTATTATAAACCATCCGTTTCTCAGACGCAGTCCATACCATCCCCCGTAATACGGTTTCCTGCAGTTTCAGAGCGTCCTGCGGCGTCCCGTTCTGTTTATCCGCGGTTTCACCGGCAGTCTCCGCAGATTCTTCCTGCCTGTCTTTTTCCGGCAGGCCTGCTTCTGTCTGCCCGGCGGCTGTCTCATTTTGACTGCGTTCCGCAAAAGCCTGATTCGACTGTTCCTCTGCTTTTCCATTCTCCTGTCCCGTATATTTTGAGGCACAGCCGCCTGATGCAAGCGCACACACGAGAGCCGCGGTCAAAAGCCATCTTCTCATTCTTTTCCCCTCTCCTATTCCCAGTCTTTCCATATCTCCGGATGGTATCCCACGGTCGCCTTTTTTCCGTTTCGAACGACCGGTGTTTTTATAACCTGGGGATTCAGGAGAATCTTCTCTTCCCGGTCCTCCGGAGACAGATACTTTAAGAGAGCAAGCAGATCTTTGTCCCTGCAGTTTTCATCGATCAGGGCTTCCACACCTCCAACCGCCTGTTTCACATTGGTAAATTCTCCTTTGCTCATGCCTTTTTCGGCCATGTCAATCATCTGTACGCGAATGTTCCGTTCTTTGAAATACCGTTCTGCCTTCTTCGTATCGAAACACTTCTTTTTGCCAAATATCTGTATGTTCATCTGTCAAGCCTCCACCACAAATTTTCTTTTTTATCCTATGAGAAAAACAGCGAGTAAATATCCTAATGTCAGGCAGAGCCCGATACAGAACAGCATCAGGCCAAAGGAAAAGCTCTCCTCTACCAGCTTTCCGGTCCGCTTCAGTTCTTCCTCGGCCTCTATAAAACGCGGAATCGCAGATGTACGGTCCGCCTTTTCTTTTCTCCCCCATCTGCGTTTCCATGCCGCCGCCTCATCCGCCATGCTTCCCAGCACACAGGCAAGTCTGTCATTTTCTCTTATTTTCCCGGTTCCCGGAAGCTGGCGGTGGGTTGTCTTTCTCGCAAGCAGAATCAGTCCGTCAACGAGTGAATCCATTGCCCGGCAGACCACGGAGGACACCGCCAGAAACACAGTCACCGCCGCGGAGACCAGATACCGGTCGATAAACCCGCAGACCGAGCCGCAGATTCCGGGTAAAATCCGCAGAAGAAGCGGCCGGTAAAGCAGATTCTCCAGGTCCAGCCAGGAAGGCAGGCGGTCTGCGTAAACCGCTTCCCCTCCGTCAGACCGTTTCATCAGAAGCCCGCGTACAACGGTGACATAGAAAACAATGCCGATTCCGATGGAAATGGCTCCTCCCTTAAGATTTTCCGGAGAAAAATAAGCCACGGAGTGAGCCAGCCCGTCTCCCCGGAAAAACGCTTCACCTGCTCCCGCGATCCGGTCCATGGTAAGATGCGGCGTCATACCCAGCAGCGGAATCAGTGCCGAACAGCCAACCAGCACAAAACGGCTGAGAGGCTTCATATAGGATGCGGACATCGCGTCATACGCCTCCTGATTGGCCGGATGCTTTTCCACAAAGAGGGCGATAAACAGTTTCAGCATATACGCCACAGTCATTCCCCCCGTCAGAAGGAACACCCATTCCGCCGCCTTCCAGACACCCGGATTCAGCAGGAGCGCTGTGATGATGCCGGGCATTCCGGCAAAGGCAGACGGCATTCCCTGATTTCCCAAAACCACAGCCCCCTCTCCCACAGCCTTCGCATACTCCACCATGCTCTCATGCAGAAGCGTTTTGCTCACATAACCGCTCCACAGCGGGATTCCGCCGATTCCCAGGCTTCCCATGAGGAAACAGAACCCCAGCGCAGGCTTCCTTCTGCCGAAGCCGCGAATCTCATTCAAATCCAGCTTATGCAGATTCATATATACCGCCCCGGCACAGAGAAAGAGCACTAATTTGAACAGCGAATGGTTGACCATATGAAGTAACGTGCCCCGCACCGCGAGACCATTTTCCTCTCCCACACAGGCAAGAAGAACCGCCATGCCGATTCCCGTAAGAATGAAACCGATCTGGGAAATGGATGAGCACGCCAGCGTTCTTTTCAAATTCACGGACAGCAGCGCCAGAAGCGCCCCAAGAAACATGGTCACAAGCCCCAGTGCAGTGAGGAGAAGCCCCCAGTTTCCATCAGAAAAGAATAGCACTCCGGTAATCACAATGATTCCGAATACTCCTGCTTTCGTCAGAATTCCGGACAAGAGCGCACTGGCCGGAGCAGGCGCCACCGGATGGGCCTTGGGAAGCCAGATATGGAGGGGAAAGCAGCCTGCCTTGGCTCCAAAGCCAAATAGCAGCAGTCCTCCCGCAGCATAGAGCTGTACGGCAGGCGAAAGGTAACCGCCTCCGGCCTCCAGAGCCTCTCTCGCCGCCGGTCCGAGCAGATCCATGTTAAGCGTTCCTGTCAGATCATAGAGCAGGAAAAGGCCCATCAGCATGGCAAGGCCTCCGATCACAGCCACTGCCAGATAGGTTTCCGCCGCCCTTAGGCTCTCCTTCTTTTCGTCGAACGCCACCCAGACGTAGGAGGTAAAGGACATAATTTCAAAGAAAATAAAGGTTGTATACAAATCTGCGGACAGAAATACTCCTGCTGTGGCAAAAAATGTAATCCATAAAAACACATAGTATCTCCGCCGTTTCTCATAATGAGCCATGTATTCCAGGGAAAATGCACCGCTGACCGCCCACATCAGTATGGCGATGCAGGAATAGATCAGACGAAAGCCGTCCAGCTTAAAATGAAGGCCCAGTCCGCAGATTCCGGGGATCACAACATCAAACACGGTCTTCATCCAGCCTCACCTCCGATCGCTGTAAGTAATTCCATGAGCGGCCCGGAATGCAGGCCCAGCACCAGCACCGCGGCCGCAAAGACCAGGAGCGGCACCATCATCATCCAGTTGGGATCGGTATATGCCTCTTCTTTTACCGCGGCAGCCGCATCCGCTTTGGGAAAATACGCCCGCACCAGTACCGTAAGCATATAGATTCCTGTCATAAGAGCCGAATAAAGAATCACAGCCGTACCCAGATACGGAAGAATCCCCATCCTGCTGCCGCCTGCCAGCGCGAGACTGCCGCAGGCAAAGGCCGCCTCCGCAATGTTCCATTTGCTGATAAATCCGGCAAACAGCGGGATGCCCATGAGAGAAAGGCTGGCCACCGTCAGACAGCCGAATGTCAGCGGCATCTTCTTCGCCAGACCGTCCAGTTCACAGACATACGTCTTTCCGGTCTGATGCATCACCGCGCCCGCACAGAAAAAGGAACAGATCTTCATGAATGCGTGAAAGACCATGTGGCTTAAGGCGGCCGCCAGACCAAGCGGACTCATCATGGAGGCGCCCAGAAGAATATACGACAGGTTGCTGATCGTGGAATACGCCAGGCGGCGTTTCCAGTGAATCTCCTTCACCGCCATGGTGGAACCGAAGATAATCGTCACCATGGCCGCCGCCATCACCACCCACTGGGCCGCGCTTCCACGCAGAAACTCCGTACCATAGCTGAAATAGGTAAACCGCAGAATGGCGAAGGCGCCTGATTTGACTACAGCTACCGCATGCAGGAGGGCCGTCACCGGCGTGGGAGCCACAGTGGCCTTCGGAAGCCAGCCGTGGCATGGAAATACCGCTGCTTTTACTCCGAACCCGAAGAATGCAAGAATATAGACAAACAGCAGCATGCCCCGGTTTCCTTCGGCCGCTGCCATGGACAGGACGCCGCCCGGAACAAACTCCGTAGTTCCCGTGGCCGAGTATTGGATCACAAAAATCAGGCCGATGAAGGCGAAGGCCGCGCCTCCAATGGAGTAATAGAGGTATTTGCGGCTCGCCCGCATGGCCTCCTTTGTCATCGGATGAAGCACCAGCGGGAAGGTCACCAGCGTCAGCAGTTCATAAAACAGATACATGGTGACCAGGTTGCCTGAGAATGCAATCCCTGCAGTCACCCCATACGTCATCAGGTAATAGGCAAAAAAGGAGACCCTTCTCTTCTCATGCCTCATATATTCAAATGAATAAAGCGTTGCCAGAGGCCACAGAAACGCCACAAGCCCTGCAAAGACCGATCCCATGCGGTCCAGCTTAAACCGGACCGTCAGATTCCCGTAGAGTTTAAAAAGCACCAGTCCGTGATCCAGACCGCTTCTTCCGGCGATCACCACGGCAATCAGAAGGCTGTTGAGAAGCACCAGCCCTTCCACAACGAATTCCAGACATCTGTATGTTCTTTCATCCTCCGCCCCATATCCGGAGGCGAGGATCGCCATTCCTGCCGCGATCGGAAGGAGTGCCGGCACTGCCAGTAAAATTCCGTTCATACGTATTCCTCCGTCAAAGTACGGTCGCTGCAATGGATTCCAGCATAGCCAGGAACCGGCCCGGGAAACAGCCAAAGAGCAGGGCACCCGCCGTAAAGATCAGTATCGGCACCATCATACAGAGCGAAGGTTCCTGCCCAATCAGCCCTCTGGCCTTTAACCCGCTCTCATCGAAGTCCTCCCCCGGAAAGAAACCATGGATGGTAAGAGGAAGCAGATAACCGGCAGTCAGAAGCGCACTGACCAGCAGGACAGCCGGGCCTGCGATCGTCCACACCCCCGTTTGGGAGGCCAGGGCGCCGCACGCCAGATACCATTTGCTCACAAACCCGCTGCAGGGTGGTATTCCAATCAGAGCCAGGGACAGAACCGTGTAGCCGCCCAGCATCACCGGCATCACCCGCCCAAGTCCGCGCATCTCTTCCACCCTGGTCCAGCCGGTTTTAAATATGATGGCGCCGGCCGCCAGAAAGAGCCCGTTCTTGATCATGGAATGGAATACCACATGAGATAAGGCCCCCACAAAGCCCATCGGTTCCAGAAGACTTAATCCGAACAGGATGTAGGACACCTGGCTGACCGTCGAATACGCCAGACGTTTCTTTAAGACCGGCTCCCTGTAAGCCAGCATGGAGCCCATAAACACAGTGAGCAGGGACAGCAGAATCCACATGGTCTGCACCCAGGTTCCGCGCAGAAGTTCCGGGCCAATCACGTAATAAACGACCCGGATTACAGCCAGCACGCCCGATTTCGTGATCAGGCCTGACAGAACCGCGCTGGCCGGCGCCGGAGCGACCGGATGGGCTGTGGGCAGCCAGCCGTGCATGGGAAACATACCGGCCTTCGTTCCAAAGCCCAGCAGCATACAGCATGCCGCGGCCAGCAGGATTCCTTCCTTTCCGGCAAGGGATACGCCTTCCAGCACGCCGCCCGGAGTAAACGTCAGAGTGCCGGAGACGCTGGCCAGAAAGAGGATACCGAATAACGCAAGAAATGCGCCCGCCACAGAGTAAAATAAGTACTTAAGGCCCGCCATCACCGCCTCCTTCGTGAGTTCGTGGAGAACGAGGGGAAGCGAAGTCAGGGTCATCAGTTCATAAAAGACGTACATGGTCACCAGATTGGCGGAAAAATCCAGACCGATCAGCACTCCGAGAACGATCAGATAAAACCCGAAGAACCGGTGTTCATCCCGTTCATGGGTCATATAGGTCATGGAGTAGATCCCTACCAGAAGCCAGACTGACGCCGTCAGCACGGCAAAAAGCCTGCTGATCCCATCCACCCGGAATTCAATGGTAATGGTATCCGTCAGTTTCCAGAGCGTAAGCCCGCCTCCCCGTGCCACTGCCGCAAACGCACACAGCGCGCCTGCTGTCAGCGCCGCCATAACCAGGCTGATCATCGTCTTCCGGCTGTTTCTGAGCCGCTTCACCGTCAGAAGCAGCACTCCCGCCGCAATGGGAATGAGAACCGGAAGCAGCAATACTATAGTTTCATCCATCTCTTGGTACATAAGCTTCTCCTTGTTATGAGCACTCTGCAGGTAGCTCTTATTCAAACATCAAAAGTCCGTCAGCGATCGCCTGTACAATCGGCTGCGATTTCAGTCCCAGAACCAGATTCAGAAAGATGAAGCACACAACAGCCAGTCTGAGTTTCCAGGAACTTTTCCTGACTGCGGACCGTTCTTTGGCTCCTCTGGTCTCCCGGTCCCCCTCTCTGGAGTACAGGGTAATGACGAGGCGCAGAAAATAGATGGCGTTTAGCGTCGTACTGACCGCCAGGCCAATCAGTGTAACGATCATTTTATTCGGGCTCTGGAGTGCGGACGTGGCAAACAGCAGCTTGGATATAAATCCGGCCAGCATGGGAAACCCGACCATGGAAAGTGCGCCTACGGAAAATCCGATTCCGGCCAGCGGATTCCGGTACCCCGCCCCCCGCAGGCTCTTGTAGTCCTTTTTATCACCCGACACCTCATAGAGGCCCACCGCACTGATAAACAGCAGCGCCTTTGTCGCTGAATGGGTAAACATGTGGAACACGGCAGCCACCATCCCGGCTTCCGTTCCAAGGCCGATTCCCATATAGATATAACCGATCTGAGCCACGGAGGAATAGGCGATCATCCGCCTCGTATCCTTTTCCAGAATCGCGTGGAGGGATCCCATGAGCATCCCCGCCAGTCCGAAGACAAACAGCACGTTGACAATCCGGCTGGCTACCACGTTCTCTCTTCCAAGCACGCGGTAGAAAATCTTTATCAGCAGGAAAATATATCCTTTCGACACAAGCCCGGATAAAACAGCGCTGGCTGTCGGAGTCGCATAGCCGTAAGTATCGGGAATCCAGTAATGAAACGGATACAGGCCGCTCTTGATTGCCAGTCCGACACTGATCACCGCCAGTATCACCAGCATGGGGATCTCGTAACTGCCCGCAGCTTCAATGGCAGCCACTGCCGCCTTAGCCGGGCTCATCAGCAGGTGTCCCGTCACATCGTAAAGCATGCTGAGCCCGATCAAAAACAGGCCGGACCCCAGCTGGCTCATAATCATATACCGGATTGCCGCCGACAGGCTCCTGCCCTTCTGCCGAATCATGATCAGCCCGCAGCCTGCGATGGTATTGATCTCTACAAACACGTAAGCGGTAAACAGGTCATTCGTATAGATGAGGGCCAGAAGCGAGCTGAGCATCAGGTCAATCATCACGTAGAACAGGTTTAACTTTGTCCCTTCCACATCCGCCGCGGTATGATCCATGCCTCCCAGCACCGACAGCAGCATAACGATACCGAATACGGCGGCAGTCAGCCCTTCCAGAATGCCGGCCCTGATCTCATTTCCCCAGGGTGCCGGAAAATGGCCCATCATATAAGTATAGCTCTCTCCCGTCCTCATACAGAACCAAAAAACGGCGGCCGACATGGCTGTCGTGACCACAATCACTGCCAGGCTTACATTCCTGGCCCGTTTTCCAGAGAGCGTACACGATATGATACCGGAAAACATGGCGATAATAATGGAAAAGAAGGGGAAGTTCTGAACAAGGGTCATGTCTTTTCCTCCTCCTTCGCCTGTATCAGAATCGCATCCAAATCCAGGGAGCCGTATCGCTCGTACAGGCGGATCGTCAGCGCCAGCATTAACGCCGTCGTGCTGACAGATACTACGATTCCCGTTAGCACAAGGCCGCTGGGCACTGGATTAATATAAGCCGAGGCCTCCTTAATCCCGTTCATCTCGATGGGAACGGCTCTTCCCTGAATGTAACCCTTTGCCGCCAGGAATAAGTAGACCGCCGTGTCCATGATGTTCATTCCCATAATCTTCTTGATTAAATTTTTATGGAGTAAAAGCATGGTAAATCCCACTCCAAACAGGATGACTGCCGCGGTCTCTTCCATATTGGAAAGCAGGTGTGCCGCCATATCACATCCCTCCTTTTCGAAACAGAGTGTAAAATGCGTACATGGTACAGGCCACTACCAGTCCCACGCAGATATTGAGAGGCAGAATCAGGCCGCTGCTTAAGATGGCGCCGGGCGTTCCAAGGGGGATTCCACTCTCCAGATGGTTCGCGCCGGTAAAGAAGGAATAGCTTTTCGCCACACAGTAAAACGTCAGGGCGCAGAGCGTGATTCTGTGGTACACCTTTTCTGTAAAAAAGCGCTCCGTCTTCCGGAAGCCAAAGGCATTCAAATAGAGGATCAGGCCTGATCCCAGAACCGCCCCTCCGGAAAACCCGCCTCCAGGCGAGAGATGGCCGTTTAAAATGATGTAGACGCCGAAAATCATGATAAAAGGAACCAGGATACAGGCGCATTTCTGCAAAATGATGTCGTTCTTCGGCTCAAAAAGCCGGTCATTGGCCTCGTCAAGCCGTTTGCGCGTCTGCTCGTCACGGCTCACCGCATCGATCCGAAGCAGTGCCAGAACGCAGCAGGAAGCGATAAACAGGACGCACGACTCCCCAAAGGTGTCGAAGGCGCGGTAATCCAGAATCATACCGGTGACGTAGTTAAGCGCACCGGTCTCCTCCACTCCTTTTTCTATATACCGGGCGGACACCTCGTTGTTGTCCGGATTCCCCGCATTTCCAAAGACCGGCAGATAGGCGATCGTCCAGAGAAGCACAAAGATGATGGTCAGGCAGAGAAGGACTGACATCACCTGATAAAACCGGCGAAACAGAAGAAGTCCCCGTTCCTCCTTCCTGCGCATTCTGGCGGCCTTTTCCGGGTCAGACTGCAAAAGCTCCGCCTGTGCAGTCTGCGCCGCCTGCGAAAGTTCCTTTAACTCTTCTTCCGGAGCGCGGGTCTCCATTCCGTCTGCGAGAAGGTCCGTCTCGCCGTCGACCCATTTCCTGAATTTCAGCCAAAGGCTGTTTTCATAATGATCCTTCGTCCTGCTCATCGCGTTCCTCCTTTCGGATGGCTCTGATCTTCTTTAACGTAATGAAAAAGAGGATGCTGGTCACACCCGCTCCTACCGCAGCCTCGGTAATGGCCAGGTCGGGCGACTGAAGCAGGATCCATATGATACACATAATCAGGCTGTAGGACATAAAAATAACGATGGAGGTCAGCAAATCCTTCGTAAATGCCACCGATACGGCGCATACGATCAGACAGATTAAAAGAATGATTTCAAAGAGTTTCATCGCCCTTTTCCTCCCCCTTCTGTTTTTTATCGGTTTTCTCTTTCCGTATGACGAGAATCTCACCCAGCTCCTCATCGGTCATGGCTTCCAGACGGCTGATCATATGGCCGGACACCGGTCCCGCAGTCCAGAAAAAAAGAATAACCAGCAGTAATTTGAAAGAGTCCATGGAAAATCCCCGGATCAGGATGAGGCCTGCAAACACAAACAGAATTCCCAGCGTATCCCCCATGGCCGCCGCGTGCATCCTGTTTAACGCCCGGTGAAACCGGTTAACTCCAAATACCGCCAGCATCATAAAAACAAGGCCCGTCACGAGACAGGCGGCCGAAAGTGCGAATCTGATCCACTGCCACGTCATAGCAAGTCCTCCTGTTCTGTATTATTCCCTGTCTCTCCTTCTCTCCCCGTTTCTTCCGCCTGCCGCTCTACGTTATCCTCAATCGCACCCAAATCGGCTTTCCGGTTCTTCTTCTGAAGGTAGACGCCCGTGTATACCTTGCACAGGACGACGACCCCCAGAAAGCTGATCATGGCATAGATCAGACTGACATCCACCAGATAGTTCTCATCCAGATAAACGGAAAGTATGGCGATGACCATGATCACCATGGTTCCCGTCATATTGACTGCAATAATGCGGTCCGAAATCTTCGGTCCCAGAACGGAACGAATGATGCTGATGATCATTAAGACTGCCAGAATCAGGGCGGCCCCGGTTAAAAGCATCTCATAAGCCTGTCCTATCTTGTCCATCTCGCTTCCACGTCCTCCATTTCCTCAAGCAGCTTTACGAATACCGAATCCTCCATCCCTTCGGCCAGTTCCTTATCCAGACAGTGAACACAGAACCTGTCGTCCTCCACGGATACGGTGATGGTCCCCGGCGTCAGCGTGATGGAATTGGCCAGCAGCACCTTCGCCAGCCCCGTCTGAAAGGCCGTATCAAAATACACAAAGGCAGGCTCCGGCTGAAGCTCCGGAGACAGGATAATCTTCAGCACACATACGTTGGCCTTCACGATCTCCTTTACGAGAACTCCGAAATAACGGATAAACAGCGGGACCAGACGGAACAGCAGCAGCTCTTTTTTCAGGCTGTATTCCATATACCGGCACATAAAATAAAAAAGTGCGGCCGAAATCAAAACGCCAAAGATACAGATTTCCGCCGTCACTTTACCGTTCAAAATCACCCACACTGCAAAAAATAAAAGAAACACAGGCATATCCCCCTTCCGCCCAGTTTGATTTACTATGTATTATACCTCTCATTGGGGGGAAATACAAGGGAAGTTACGCGGGTAACGCCGCTGTCCTCCGGATGCTGCAGGACGCCCCCTGTTTTTGAAGCTTTCTGGTTGTATCATTTTTCCGATTGCGATATAATAAGCATGTAACAAGAGGCCAATGAGGAATGTATATGGATTTAATTAACCAGTTTATTGAAAATTATAAGAAAAAGCTGAACTTTTACGAGATGGCCGGCCACATCGCGGCCAGGCAGCTGGAATCCGCCCTTCAGGCGGCCGGTATCCGTGCCATGGTGACTTCCAGGGCCAAGAATCCTGTCAGATTAAAAAGCAAGGTACAGAGAAGGAACAGCCGGCGGACGGTTCCTTATAAAAATATGAGGGAGATTTACGAGGATATTGCGGATTTATCAGGCGTCCGGGTGTCTCTCTACTTCCCCGGAGACCGCGACAAGGCCAACAGCCTGATCGCTGATTTATTTACCATCATTGAGACGAAGCAATTCCCGGAACAGTCGAAGCCACCTACCTACAACAAACGATTTTCCGGCTACTGGGCCAACCATTACCGCGCCCATATGAAGGAGGAATCCTTAGACAAGACGCAGCAAAAATACGCCACCGCGCGAATCGAGATTCAGGTGGCGTCTGTTTTGATGCATGCATGGTCTGAGGTCGAACATGATCTTGTTTACAAGCCGCTTTCAGGAACCCTGTCGGAAGAAGAACTGGCTATCATCGATGAACTGAACGGGCTGGTCCTCGCCGGTGAAATCGCCCTGGAACGGCTGCAGAGTGCCGGCAACGAACGGGTGCGGAGCAAAAACGCCACGTTCGGCAGCCAGTATGAGCTGGCCTCCTACCTTTACAATTACTTAAGCAATAACTTTCGCCGTGAGGACATCGAACTGCGCATGGGAAATATCGAGTTATTATTTAAGCTCCTGAGCAGACTCAAGATGAACGGCGTCAAAGAGATCGAGCCGGTCTTAAAGTCAGTCAAGTTCGAAAAGGACCGCCGCAACATCTCCCAGCAGATCATCGACCAGATCATCACGGGCAACGAAAAGCGGTATCAGATTTACCGGGAACTGCGCATTGCCGGAGAGACCGATGAGGTGGCCAGCAACGCCATCACCTACTTCTTTAACCAGTGGGTGCCTCTGGAGCATTTCCTGAACCGCATCTCACACAAAAGTTCGCCTAAGACCCGCGGGGCCTTTAATATCAACACCTTAAAGCGCCTGGACATTCTCGACAAGGAATGCCTCAATAAGATCGTCGCTCTCCGTAAGACAAGGAATGTCCTCATCCATAACATTGAGACTCCCGAGGTGGACGACTTACTGGAGCAGGGAAATGAAGCAAGGGATTTACTCGTAAAGCTGGCGGAGCAGTTCTCCGCTCCCGCCGCTGCCGCCGAATCTGCGAAACAGACAAACTGACTACTTCGAAAAAATATAGTTTGCAGCATAGAACAGCAGAAATGTGTGCGCCGGATAAAAAACATAGAAAAAGTATTTTAATCCCGGACCCTTCTGGTTGTTATAGCTGAGCATGAAAGGCAGGGCCAGAACCATCAGCCACTGCGTCGCGGTACCTGCGGCCAGCATTTCCTCGCTGAACTGGCAGATGCAGAAGATCAGATACACGGCTGTAAATACGTCTTTTTGCTCTTTCAGGAAATACATCAGTACACCCAGCGCAACAAATTCAAGTCCGTATTCATTCATCGCCAGATTGGGAATCACACCGGTGAGCGTATCTCCGCTCAGGCTGCGGAGGAAGGGAAAGAAACGGGGCAGCATATAATATAAGATCTGCACGAGAACTATGACGCCGATCAGGATGCCGCCCTTTTTTCTGTCCTTTATAAACAGTTCGATGGTACTGATCAGGACGCCCACCAGAAACATGGACAGAAAAATGTTATGGTAACCGTAATCCACAACCGCATTGAACCGGATTTTTATAAAGTACATAAAGCCAGTCATAAAAATGCTCATCAGGTATAAACGAAGCAGGTATTTCTTCCGGTTCCTCGTGTAATGGTATCCCCATACCATACTGAATAGAAACAGTGGATAGGAAGCTCTCCCCAGCCACCGGAACCACACCGGTGCTCCTTCAAAATAGAGTCCGGTATGATCAAGAAACATCAAGATCAAAGCTGTGATTTTCAGTGCAAATGTACTCATGATTCCCCTCCGTATCTTGTATTATTGTTTTATCCTGCTGATGCAGATCAGCATCAGGTAAATATTACCATATAATACTTGGAATTCACGAAATGATTCCTTAAGAAAACCGGATGGAAAAACACTTTTTATCGGAGACAGCCTTTGTATAATAAATCTAGATAAAAAGCGGCTGTGAAAAAGTTGATTTGACTCCACTTTTTCACAGCCGCCTCTTCTTATTTCTTTTTACTCAAATCATTCTCCCCAGACCAGAATCCGGTTCATACCTTCCTTCAGTCCTTCCATTGGCCCTGCCGCAGGCTGTCCGCTTCTCGCCTGACCGAGATAATCGGTATCAAATACGATCGGGGTTCCATCCGGATTCTCATATGGAGCCTCCGTGATGCGCGGCATTCCCAGCTTTTCGGTACCATAGACCTCTGTCGGAATCTCCAGCATCCCTTTTTCCACATTCAGCTCCAGATATGTCTTCCCGTCTTCCTCCACAATCCGCACAGCAGGATCCGTATCGCTTACATACGTGTTTTCTTCCCGCTCATAAGGCTTCGCACCCTTTAAATAAGCGTTTCCGCGGATATATACCGGCTGTTTTACATGCTTGAACTGCTCTAAATCACCGTTTCCGCAGGAAACTACATCGTTAATATATTCCTCCAGAGAATTCGTATGGCCGTTATAGCCTTCGGTACCATGGACAGACTGTTCAGTATAGGTCACAGTTCCTCCCAGGAATATATTCTGGAAGATACGGTCGTCGCCGCTGTACACCACCGTGGTTCCCGCCACTTCTGTCGTATGAGGGAAGTGATATGGAGTGGAACGGTCCAGAACATCCTCTCTCCTCATGGTACCGCAGCAGAGATTGTGAAGGTAGGCGCCGCCCTGGGCGATATTGTCGAAATTATAACTGGAGGCGAATATATTATTGTCCACCAGATACGGGCCATGGGTTACTTCCACCATGAGGTCACGGTCATTGGCATAGTATAAATTCTTGCTCACTCTCGTTCCCTGGGCCTGCCAGTCCAGCCACGTTCCCAGCGTACAGTTATGTATGTTGTTGTGATGAATCTGTACGTCGATGGCTGCATGCAGCTTGATTCCACCGATCTCATATCCGAAATATTCATGTTTTACCGCGATATTATAAATATGGTTATGGGCAATCTCGCTGAATACACAGCCCATATGGCCCACGATACCATTCTGTCCGCAGTCATAAATCTCATTGTTCCGAATCACATGGGAACCGATTGTCTCCTTGCTCCATCCGATCTGTCTTGCACGGAATACGGCTTCCATCTGATACTGGTATCCCGGTTTTCTGTGGGTTCTGGTACAGAGATTATGGCCGGTTGATGCTTCCTTTCCGATGCTGATTCCACTGCACCTGGCATCGTGAATCCGGTTGTTTTCAATGATCCATCCCTTACTCCAGTTTGTTCCCAAAAGGCCCGGCTGATCCGCAGTCGGAGGAGTCCACGGGCATGCCGCCTGTGCCATCTCAAACCCCCGCACCGTGATGTAATTGATTCCTGTTTTCTCAGGATAGAAGCAGCACTTGCGCACATTGATCTCCGTCAGCTCTTCGTTTGGATTCGCTCCCTGGAAGTTTGCATAGATCACGGTAGTATCCCGGTCCGTCTCTGCATACCACTGAAAGACGGTGTCCTCCGGATGCAGAATTGCTTCCGGATGTTTCATCCACGGTGGATTTACGCCTTCCGTGCGAATGACCGGATTCTTCACTTCATCCAGGCTCTTCGCCTCATAAAAGGATTTCCCATTTAAATAGACGTCACCGGTATGCAGGGAATTGTCAGCCGGATAGATGAACCAGTCCCCTCCCAGAACCTCCTGATATGGATTATAGGTTCCAAAGAAAGAATTAGGGAGTACTGCTTTCCAGACACTGCCCTCTACAGGCTCCCAGCTTGTGATCCGCTCTGAGCCTTTAATCACCACCCGCTCTCCTTCAGCTGCCTCATATGTAATCCTTGAAACGCTGCCGGTACCTCCCTGCGCCGGTTTCACCCACTCGCGGTATTCTCCCTCATGGACAATGACACGGTCCCCCGGCATAGCGAGAGACGCGGCTCTCGATATTGTTCGGAACGGCTGGTCTTTTGTTCCGGAATTAGAGTCACAGCCGGTTACCGCCACATGATATTCTCTCATTTTATTACCTCCTGAAAATTGTATACTTATGATGACTTAAATATAGCAGATTGTGTCAGTTTTGACTTTACAATTATTGCGCCGTCTATATCAATAATTGCTTCATTAAAGCGACACATTTCATGATAACCGCTGTATTTATGAGTATTTATATTGCAAATTCACCATAACTACAGTATGATAGCAGGAAATACAGCGCACTTTTTTTGTTTCACTTTTTTATTTTATCTTTTCCCTGGCTTCAGGCCTGCTGTAAGAAAGTCATGAAAGGAGCTTCCCGATGATCGAACATCTTGACGGTATTTTTGAGACAGTTACATTCCGCGAAAACATGCAGATTCGAATCAGCGATATGGACATCTGTGAAGATTTCCCGGACCACTGGCACACTCCGATGGAGATCATACACGCAACGAAAAACTGGTATAAGATCGTGGTTGACGGCCGGACCTACCGGTTAAACGAGGGAGAAATCGCCATTATCCGCCCCGGCACCATCCACGCCCTCCATGCGCCGGACACTGGCAGCCGAACCATCTATCTGGCAGATTTATCATTCTTAGGAGGCATTTCCAACTTAGAAACACTGCTCGCCTTATTGCCGCCGGTGACCACCATTACTCCGGAGAGAGAGCCGGAATTATACAGAAAAGCCGGCGAACTCCTCTCCTTCATGGAAGAGGAATACGCCGGCTCCCGGTCCTTTTACGATATGCTGCTCTACGGTGCGCTCATCGAGCTGTTAGGGCTCCTGGGAAGATACGCCATCTCCCCTTCTGTTTCCGCCAATACGCTTGGCCCTCAGTCTGCCAAATATGCCGAACGGTTTCTTTACGTCTGCAACTACATCAACGAGCACTGCACGGAGGATTTATCCCTGGAAACCATCGCCGGAATCGCGGGCTTCAGTAAATACCATTTTACCCGGCTGTTTAAAGATTTCACCCATACGTCTTTTTACCGCTACTTAAACAAAAAGCGGATTTCACACGCAGAACAGCTCTTAATCAACCCGGAATACTCCGTAACCGAGGTAGCGCTCCAGTCCGGATTTTCCAGTCTTTCAGCCTTCATCCGCATGTTTAAACAGCTTAAAGGATGTACTCCCACAGAGTTTAAGCGGATGTATTCGCTGGACTGTATGAACCGTGTAGACGGAGATTCTGCGCCGGATACACTGTCAGGAAAATAACGCTTTCGTCTGTTCCATCCGTTCCACCACAGGTACGCCGAAGGGACACCGTGATTCGCAGCTTCCGCAGCCGATACAGTCACCCGCCCCCGCTGACAGTCCGTTATAATGCGCCCGCAGCGAGGCAGGGACCTCCTCCTGCATCACTGCCAGATCGTAAAGCTTGTTCACCATAGCGATATCAATGGCCGACGGACACGGCGCACAGTGGCCGCAGTACGTACACTGGCCGGCGTACGCGTGGTGAGGTGCTCCTGCAAGTACGGTCGCGTAATCTTTTTCTTCCTCAGAGGCATATTCATACGCCACAGCGGCCGCCACGTGTTCCGGAGTGTCATACCCCACCATAACACTGGCGACTGCAGGCCTGGTGAGGGCGTAGTGCAGGCACTGGACCGGTGTCAGTGCTGTGCCAAAGGGGGAGGCTTCTGCTGAAAACAGTCTGCCGCCTGCATATCCCTTCATAACGGTAATCCCAACCTCTTCCCGTTCGCAGATCCGGTACAACTCTGCCCTCTCCGGCGCAATGCCGCCCAGCGCTTCTTCATACTCCTCTTTAAAATAGTCATCCATATTCTCGCTGGCAGGAAGCATATCAAATGCAGGGTTGATGCTGAAGAGAATCATCTCAATCTCACCGCACAGAGCCGCCATTTTCGCCACCGCCGGATTATGAGTGCTCATACCGATATGGCGGATAATCCCCCGATCCTTCAGTTCCCTGACATATTCCATAAATTCTCCATGGATGATCGACTGAAACTCCGCAGCCTCATCCACAAAATGAATCATTCCCAGATCGATATAATCTGTACGCATGCGGTCCAGCAGATCCTGAAACGCCGGTTTTACCTTATCTAAGTCGCGGGTTCTGACGTACTGCCCATCCTGCCAGGTAGAGCCGATATGGCCCTGAATAATCCACTTCTCCCGTCTGCCTGCCAGTGCAGCCCCGATGTTGGAACGGACGTTGGGCTCAGACATCCAGCAGTCCAGAATATTGATCCCTGCCTCCTCGCAGCAGTCTATGACGGCTTTAACCTCATCTGTATTATGGCGTTCCAGCCATTCTCCTCCCAGTCCGATTTCACTGACCATCAATCCGGTTTTTCCCAGTTTTCTGTAGTTCATATGTATTCCCCCTCCTTTATTCCCGTACTACGGGATTGTAGTCCAGCCTGGATACAGGCCTGCAGTCCCGAAACTCCGTACTCCTTCGCCAGTTCCTCATCCAGTGTCGTCTTTAATACAGTAATCTTACATTTCCTCATATGGGATTCCTCCAATACTGATTCACAGCAAGTGCTGCGGCCATATCTTATACAGATCCGTGATTTGATTTCATGGCGGTAAAGCTTGATTTTTCTAACTGTAATGTATATAATTACAGTTGTAGCCGCTGTATATATATCTTTTATTCTATACGAATTGCGGTTGGCTTTCAACCACTTTCGAGAATGCGGAGGACTGATATGATTGAAGAAGGAACTGTAGTTTATTACCTCGATGAAGATCTGGTTCACTCTGGGCGGGTGACCGATGTGACCCCTGTCAGCGGTGGATTTACATTCAGCATTGACAGCTACGGAGCCTGTGAAGGGCCGTATGTGATCGCTTCCGGGCAGATCGGCAAGACCGTGTTTTTCACGGAAAAAGAGGCAAAAGACAGGCTGGGACTATAAGTTCCCGGCTTGTTTTGTTTTATTGGTATCTGCGTATCCTGGCAGATACGCGCGCAATGTTGACGCCTGTAAACATATATGGTATTATAATATTAACAATTGTTAACATTATGTTATTGTGTGTTAATATTGATTCCACTCATCTTTATCCAACCAGAACTGACTTAAGAAAGGCCGGACTATGAAAGAAGACAGACCATATCATCACGGAAATCTGCAGACAGAATTGATCGAGGAGGGGCTGGCGCTGATACACGAGGAAGGAAAAAGTAATTTTTCACTGCGCAAGCTTGCGAAAAGACTGGGCGTCTCTCCTGCCGCCTGCTATAACCACTACTCTACGGTCGATGAACTGATGCGGGAGATGAAAAATTACGTCACTCAAAAATTCTGCGGGGCTCTGATCGCAGGCACGGATAAGGATGATCCTGCCAATGCCGTTCTGGACATGGGGATCGCCTATGTTAATTTCTTCGCGGTTAATCCCCACTATTTTACATTTATCTATGACGGTGACGATTACAGAATTGATTTGACGGAAGATACGTTTGACGGAGACTTTGAACCCTTTCATCTGTTTAAGGAATTAGGGCTGTTGTGCCTTGAGTATAATCATGTGGAGAAGGATAAACGCCGCGACAGCTTAATCATCATGTGGGCCGCCGCTCACGGACTTGCCGCCATGGCAAATATGAAGGGATTTTACTATGACGGTGACTGGGGCGCACTTGCAGGAAAGCTGCTGCAGGAAAAAATAAACTTAACATAAGGAATACGCCGCACAGAAGCGCTTTCCTTCGCTGAAAAAACGGATGGCCTGTACTGTAATGTACAGAACCATCCGTTTTATGATGTCTCACATTTTAAATCATTCTTTTATACAGATTAATCTCATATTAATTGATAAAAAGCTGGGTCCAGTAATCAACGCCTGCCGCACTCTTATAATGACCGATTCCAATCGAGGTAAAATTACCGTTCATAATATTCGCTCTGTGGCCTGCGCTGTTCATCCAGTCCTGCATAACCTGTCCCGCGGATTTCTGGCCATAGGCAATATTCTCCCCTGCCGCACGGTAAGTCACGCCTGCGGCGGTCAGAGCGGTGGTAAAATTACTTCCGTCCGGTCTCGTATGAGAGAATGCAGCTTCGATCTCCCCGGCTCTCTGCTGAGCCGCACGGGTCGCGCCTGCATGAAGTGTCAGCGCCGGAAGTCCTGCTTTGGCACGTTCCTCATTTACAAGCTTCAGCACCGCGCCTACGGCCTCATCCTGATTTTCATCAGACGGCTGGTCGGGCGTCGGCAGACTGTTGTCCGGAAGCTCCGGTGACGGCAGACTGTTGTCCGGAAAATCCGGTATCGGAAGCTCCGGCGTCGGGAAGCTGTTATCCGGAAAAACCTCTCCCGGATAACCGGGGAACTCCGGCTGGCAGTCCGGTGAAGCATGGAATCCGGGGATCTGGTTTAAAATATGGTTGAAATCCATCCCGTTGTTTCCCGTCACCATAATAACCTTTCCGCCTCCTGTGGAAAAATTGTATGTATGAACGGCTGCATTTGCCGTCGATGGTATGGTTCCGGCCGTTGCCAGTGCCGCTGCTGCGGTCAGTGCGTATGCGGTTAATCTCTTCATGTTTAGTCCCTCCTGATTTTGTTACATAATTATTACATTTCTGTTACAAAAATATAATAGCACAGGATGACTGGAAATTGTCAGGGAAAAACTGGTAACTCCGGTTACAGATACAGGTGATTGGCTTTGCGGCCGCTGCAGGCCTTTTTCATCTTCTGTTCTGCCGCAAACAGCAGCACTTTATCATTATGACGGGCCTGCGCCGGACATATGGCAATGCAGTGCATACAGGAAATGCAGCGATCTTTATCAACTGACGCCGGATTATCCTCCGGAATCGCCTGAACCGGACATTCTGCGGCGCACTTACCGCATCTGATGCAGTCCCGGTCCGCCTTCGGCTTCATGGGAACGCCTTTATATTCTCGATACGGATGATCACCGGGCACCGATACTTCGCCGCTTCCATTCTCTTCCAGATGGATTTTGATCCGTTCCGCGAATGCCTTTAGTTCCCGCCGGTCCTCCTCATCGGGCCTGCCGGCACCGAACTTATGTATGATCGAATGCTCTGCCACAGCAGCAGCGGCAGCCATACAGCAAAAGCCCGCCTCCAAAAGCGCATCCTTTAATTCGATCAGCGTATCCTCGAATTCCCGGTTTCCGTAAACAGCCGCCAGAACCGTTTTGGCTCCGCCGCCGTTCATCTTTTTCAGCCGCTCCAGCGCCGTCTCCGGCACTCTGCCGCCGAACGACGGGACTGCCACGATGCAGATGTCAGACGCAGTAAAGGAGTATCCCGCCGGTTCCAGCCAGGGATTCATCAGATCAATCCTTTCTTTTTCACACGTCCAGACACTCCCGATGATCTCCGTGACCTTTTTCGTCCCTCCGGTAGGGCTAAAATAGATTTCATACAGTTTCATAATACCGCCTCCTTCGAAAAGTCCTGTGGTTCTACCGGCCATACTTCTCAAACCTGCCTTTTCCGCTCTTCTTCACCCGGTACATCGCCTGATCAGCCAGATGAAGCATCTCTGTGCAGTCACCGCCGACCTCCGGATAGATCAAATAGCCGCCCGATACACTGATCTCAGCCTCCCCGCCTTCCGGCAGTGTAAGCCTGGCTTCCCTTATACTCTTTTCCAGCCGCTCTAGACATGCATAGAGTTCCTCTTTTTCATCTGCGCCGTAGATCAGCAGTACAAACTCATCTCCGCTCAGCCGGGCCGCCACTTTCTCAGGAGCTTTCAGACCGGCAAATAAATCGGCCGCCGCCTTCAGGAGCTTATCACCATACTCATGGCCCCAGGTATCATTGACATGTTTCAGATTATCCAGATCCATCATCAGAAGCATCGCCGTCTTCATCCGCCCCGGATCTGCAAACAGCTGGTCCGCCGTACGGAAAAAGGCCCGCCTCGTCAGGAGGCCGGTAAGCAGATCAATATCCCGTTCCTGTTCAATCTGCTGTTTCTCCACGATCGCCTCTGTCACATCGATGACGATTCCCAGCGTCCTTCCCTCCCCTTCGTACGACGTAATCCTTACATAACGGCGCTCGCTCCCTTCCAGGAGGTATACTTCCTTCTCTTCAGCCAGCGGTTCGGCGCACAGCTCCCTGATTCGTTCCACGAAAAGCGTCCTGTCCGCAAGTACAGTGCGAAGCTCTTCCTCCGGTATCATCAGAATCTCTCCCAGCTTTTTCGTCGCCAGTACACGCCTCATGTCCTGATTATACTCGTAAACAGCAATCGGAATATCGACACTCTGGAACACGAAAGACAGCTTGCCGGTCGCCTCCAGAAGGCTTCCCACCATCCGGTTAATGTTGGCGCTCAGCTCTTTAAATTCCGGCGTATGGTCGATCTCCAGCCTGTAATCAAGATTGCCGGCCGCGATCTTCTTTGTTCCTTCTATCGTCCCGTAAATATCACTTAAAATAAATTTATCCAGCATTTTAACAATCAGGAATACGGTGACAAAGGAAAGTACGCACAGGCTGAACAGGATCAGCATCATATTGTTCGGAACATTTTCATAGAGCTTCTCGTATGTGGCGCTGACCCCCACCACGATCCCATCCGTCAGCTCCACCAGGCAGTAATTTTTCGTTCCGCTGATATCCAGTTCCCTTTCATAGGGGACGCCTGTCTCCATGTCTTCAGGCAGATGAAGCCCGAGAGCTTCTGCCGCGGTTCCTGCCGGAATATCTCCCGTAGATCCGACAATCGTTCCCGTCTCCCGGTCAACTGCAAAAATAGTGACCCCGCTCTCGGTCGTCATCATGGAAAATACGTAAGAGAGTTCATTTTTTTCCATAGCTGCCATCAGGCGGGCCGGTTCCATCCCGATCTGTACAATCCCCTCGTGATCCTCTCTCCACACCGCGACGTACTGCATCATCTTACCTTCCGCGGTATTCGGCGTCACATCCTGGCAGAGCTGAAGAGTATAGTCGTCCAGCATAGGCAGAAAATACTGCATCTGTTCACCGGATTGAAATGTATAATCGTAGTATTTCGGTTCGGAACCGGCGTAAAGACGGCCCTTCTTATCAAAAAGATGAAGTTCATCGACCCGGAGCAGTGATGCAATCTTTCTCATCTCTTCCAAGTCGTCCGCCACCTCAGGCTGTTTCTGCACGATATATGCCGCCGCTTTCGCCCGGATGAAATAATCCTCCTTCAGATTCTCCCGCAGTTCCCCGATCTCCGTATCATTCCGTTCGAGGACCTCCGAAACCTGATTGAACCGGAGCTCCGAATTCGTTCTCATCGCCTCTTTTGCCGACTTCGTCTGCAGATAATAGCCCAGAAGCGCCATCATTACCATGGCGGTAATGATCACGGCACACAGTCTGAACGTGATGGCTTTTTTCATGCTTCATCCTCCTGTCTGATTACCGGAAGCGCATCAGTTTTGGAACCATTGCTCCGGCTGTGGATTGATATAATGGATATCAAACTCCGCCCATCTATAATCCTGTATCCCATACAGTTTAAAAGGTTCTGAGGCCAGATATGACTCTATTTCCTCCGGATTCTCCGCTTTCATGAGAAAGGCACCGCCGCTCCTGTCCGTCTTAAGCCCCGACAGAAAGATCATCCCGCTGTCCATGGCCTTCTGCGTATACGCCATATGTTCCTTCATAATCGCATCATTCATACGGTCCGCATCCAGTATCAATCCTTCTACCATATAATACTTCATGTTTTTACCTCCATTCACCATACGTTCACTCTCTCATATTATACTGAATACCGGCTTAAAACTCAATGCATTCTTAGCCTTTGCGGTAAAATAATACGGCCGTGTTCTCCTATAATCGGAAAACACGGCCGCAGACCTTATAAGTATCTTGCGGTATGATTGCTTACGCTTCTGTTTTTACTCTTCCAAAGCTCATTAAGAATCCCAGCTTCTCGATCGCCTTGGACGCCTTCCACCAGTTCTCGCTGACTGCAAATTCTTTCGGGTACTTTTCCCCCAATGCAAACCAGGTCCATGTGATATCCCACACTCCACCCGGTTTTCTCGTATCAATGAGATAATCCAGCTCCTTTTCCACGATCTCTTCATTCCCCTTGTAAAAGGGGCTGTCCGGTCCCCAGATAAACTCTGATGGCCGCGGTGTATAGCCAGCCCACTTCTCTGTATCGCGCTCGATGGAACGGTTTACAACCTCCGCCATTTTCCCCATCAGTGCTTCACCGGGGAATGACGCTTCTGCCCCGCTCATCATCACTTCTCCCAGCAGCATGCAGACTCCTCCGGCTCCCATCTCCCCGAAATCCTCTGTCGCCGCCGCCTTTTTTAAGATCTTTTCCGTATGTTCAAGTGCCGTCTGGTATATCCCGGACTCCTTTTCACCGTAATGAAGGATAAAGGCACACAGTCCGGCGGTAATTCCCATGCTCTGAAGCTTATTCTCTGCCTCGTCATAGCTCCACCATGGAGCGCGGGGCCATGCATCATTGGAGGGAACAGAAAACAGCCAGCCGTCCTCGTCGCTGCCGGCGCCGCTTCCCAGATAGCGGAATATCCCCTGCATCATGGGATGACCGGCTCCCATCTCGTCGGCCGCTCCTGTTCTTCTCAAGATTCCCGTCACCACCATCGTAGCGTAAGGCGATGACTCCGGATTCCACACATCCGGCTCGACCGCATTTCCAAAGCCCCCGTCCTCATTCTGGTAATAGGACAGCGCATCGATTACAGCCTCCCGGCTTCCATTCTCAAAAAAATAATTCCAGACAGACAGCTCCAGTTGTCTTGCATTGCGGTGAATCCAGCTGCGTATCTCCTGGTAATCCTCTCGGTTAAGTACTTTCATATTCCTGATCTCCTTCCGTGTTTTAACCGATACGATACCAGAAACCGGCCGCTTTGTATTGTAAAAATACGACATGCTACCGGTTCAGCCGCGCGATCCGCCGCGCCTCCTCCGGCGCCATCCCGTGATAGCGCCGGAATTCCTTCAGCAGGTGGGCCTGATCGGTATAACCGTAGCGGTAAACCGCATCCTGAATGTCAAATGCCTCCCTGAACGCCATCTCTCTCCACACATTCTGATACCGTACCATGCCTGCGATCCGTTTGATCGGCAGCCCCGCCTCTTTTAAGAAGATCCGCTCCATCTGTCTCTGGCTGACACAGCTGTACTCACAGATGTCCTTCACGGAGATCCTTCCGGATGAAGCTAGAATCCGGTGGACCGCATTGAAGAGATCCGGATTCCACTCGATTGACACCAGTTTTTTCAGCAGGAATTTCTCCACGTGAGCGATCCGCTCCTCCATGCCGGTCAGATAGAAAAACGGTTCTAACAGCAGGCTCCAGTCCCTGCCCAGCTCCTCCAGTCCAATCGTAGTGTTTGAAGTCTCTTTATAATTTAAATTCAGAAAAAGCCCGGCGCTCCAGAAATAGAACCGGATTGCAAAGCAGCTGACCTCATCCCCGCTGACATGGGGAACGGAATGAAACGGCTGATCCTGAATTCCGCACAGGAATCCGGAAATCTCCTGTCTCGTATGGTTGATGCGGACGATAATGTCTGCACACGTATCCGGAATCACCAGAACCGGAGCCCCCGGTTCCTTTCCGTCCATCTCCTGCGGGACCTCATCTTCCATAGTCCAATAGCATAAAATATAAGGGCGCAGCAATTCACACGGGCTGTATTCCCTGTAACTTCGGTCCGACAGGAACGGACGCGATGTAATCGGGTGATACAGCCTGTGAAATACCGGTGCCCCTGACTCAACCGCCCTGCTCACGATGATTCATGGACAGATGATCCGTGCTGCCCGGCATTGCTTCAAACGCTTCCTTCGGCATCGGTTCTGCGAATAGATAGCCCTGAATCACATCACAGCCTGCGTTCGTTAAAAGTTCCATATTATCCTCCTCTGTCATGTTACCCAAATCATAATATATTTGAGTAAAATTATCAAGCAGGAACTACCGCCATCCGATGCCCGCAGGTTCGCCGTCTGCTGCCAGCCGGCGCGGCCAGTGTGCAAATCGTGTCGAAACTTGACAAGTATACAAAAAATTGCTATAGTATTTTTTGTAATATTTTTGTAACATTTATGGAAATCCACAATTTTACAGAAAATCAGAGGTTTTTATGAAGCATCCATGGAAAAATACCCGGGAAAACCGCGCCGTCTTAACTGCTGCTGCCATTGCAGCTGCTTTGAGTCTCACCGCGTTTTCATCGCCGGGACACCTGACTTTATCTCTGCCGGATACGGCGAAGACAGATATTGTCACCGGCGGCGGTTCCGTCAGCGTCAAATCGGCGTTTTCGGTTCCCCAGGCCGGTATCGAGCGAAAAGAAGTTCCGGTAACCTACGCTCCTGCTGCCTCCGAATATGATAACAAGGCTGTAGCCAATGTCACCGACGTCCTCAATCTGCGGGCCGAGCCTTCTCTGGAAGGAAGAGTTCTGGGCAAATGCTATCGGGGAGCCGGCGGCACAGTTCTGGAAAAGAAAGACGGCTGGACAAAGATCCGGTCCGGCGGCCTGGAAGGCTGGCTGAAAAACGATTATCTCGTATTCGGCCAGGATATCAAGCCCTTAGCCAAAGAACTGGGGCTGTTTACAGCCAGGGTTACTACACAGACACTGCATGTACGCGAGACTCCTTCCACCGACGCGGCAATCATCGGACTTGCTGCGGCAGACGATTATTATCCGGTTCTTGAAGAGTCCGACGGCTGGATCAGGGTTCAGCTGTCCTCGGATACCTCCGGCTATATTTCCAGTCAGTATGCAAAGGTGAGTCTTACTCCAGGGAAAGCAGTCAGCATGGAAGCCGAGCAGGCTGCATTAAAGACTGCGGAGAGTAAAGAAAAGAAGAAAGAGGAAGAAAAACCGAAGTATGTGATCAATGCCTCCTCTGATGAAATCTACTTAATGGCAGCCTGTGTAATGATGGAATCCGGCAGCCGTTCCTATGACGGCCAGCTGGCTGTGGCCAGCGTCATCGTCAACCGGGTAAAATCCGGACGCTGGGGAAATTCCATCACCGACGTAATCTATGCCGATGGCCAGTTTCCAGGCGCCACATCAGGCCTTCTGGATAAATATCTGGCAAAAGGACCTTCCTCCGATGCATTAAAAGCTGCGAAGGCTGCTCTCACCGGTTCGAACAACATCGGAGACTACCTTTTCTTTCAATCAGCAAAGCGCGCCGATTATAACAGCTACGCTTCCTACACGGTTGTGGATGGGAACTGTTTCTATAAAAAATGAACTAATCACTCATTTCTATCAGGAGGTGTTCGCTTGAATAAAAAAATTATTGTTATTGAGGGGTATCTGGCCTCTGGAAAATCTACTTTTGCAGTACAATTATCCAAAACGCTGACTATACCATATCTGATAAAAGATACCTTTAAGATTGCATTATGCAGCAGCCTGTCTATCGCAGACCGATATGAAAGCAGTCGTTTTTCTGCTGTTACATTTGACGCCATGATGTATGTAACGGAAAGACTTATGGAAACAGGATATCCATTCATTATCGAAGGGAATTTTGCACCTGCGGGAATCAAAAAGACAGACGAATCCAGTGTAATAAAAATATTGATTCATAAATATGATTATACACCATTGACGTTTCAGTTTATGGGCGATACACAGGTATTGCATCAGCGTTTTATCGAACGAGAAAATACTCTCGAACGAGGACAGGTAAATAAAATGGGATTTATTCCTTCTTATAATGAGTTCGATAAATGGTGTCATAATCTTGATATGTTTCATATCGGCGGAAAAATAATAAAAGTTGACACAACAGATTTTAGCACAGTGGATTTTACCGGTTATTTTAACACAGCCAGCCTGTTTATAAATTCATAATTAGGGCGCCCATGCCTGCGTACTTATAGAAAGCAATGTCAACAGGCAGAAAAACGTGCCGAACCGCCGGAAATCATCGTATTTCCCGGCAGTCCGGCACGTTTCTTTTTCAGCACGTAAGTTCCGTTTCAGCCAATGATTTTCTGTTTACTGCATGCCGTTTTCGTCCTCGCAGTAGATCTCCCGGTCCAGAAGTTCCTGCAGACGGTGTTCCTGCAGTTCCTCGTGAAGCTTACTCCCATACCGGACCCACATGGCATCTTCCCGGAATATGTACTCGCAGTTCTGCAGCTGTTCCATGTCCTCGGGCAGGATCGTATAGACCCTCTTGCCTTCCTCATACAGTTCTTCCGCGGATATCTCCGCTTCATTCCCGCGATGATACCCGCTTAAGTCCACAGCACGGATATGGCCATCCGACAGGGCTATCACCAAAGCGTCCTTTCGCTCTATCACATCCAGTAATTTTTCCATCTCCAGAATCTCCTCCCTGAACTCTGCGTTCTGACAATCATAGTATCATTATACAGAACATACGTTCTTTTATCAACTACTATTTTTTGTCACAGTTCTTCTTCGGCACAGTTTGGGAGTTCTGGTCTCTAATCTCTCGTCAGCTTCCTCATCCAGTTTCCATACCTCACCTCAAGGAAGGCAGGAACCACCTTAAAAATCTGATCCGCATTCAGGCAGCAGACCACCACGACCGGAGAAGCCTTTACGACAAATGCCATGAAAAGGGAGACCGGTATGACGATCAGCCAGATACTGATTAAATCCATCTTAACCACGAACATGGGATTTCCCCCGCCGCGGATAATTCCGTTATTCGTCGGCATCTGATAGGACATCCCCACGCATACAACGCTTAAAATAATCAGGAACGTGTTTGCCATCTCCCGGGTTTCCGCCGAAAGGTCATACAGGCTTAGTACCGGTATCCGTATAAAGAAAAGAAGTGTGCCGGACACGATTCCGATCAGAACGAAGATTCTCTGCAGGCTTCGCGCGTAGCTCACGGCCCGGTCACGGTCTCCGCTTCCAACTGCCTTTCCGATCATGACGGACGTGGCCGCAGCTGATCCCACCGCCATGGACTTCACCATCAAAAACAGGGTCGACGCCACACTGTTGGCTGCGATGGCATTGGCCGTCATGTGCCCCAGAATGACCGTCTGCAGCGCCGTATTGACACCCCAGAGCCCCTGTACGGTGAGCATGGGAATCGTAACTTTTAAGTAGTCACCGGTCAGGATGCGGTCCCACGCGAGATAATCCCGCCATTTTAAGTTAAGCTTCCGCTCTCTTTTCGATATGTAGAGAAGTAAAACAATACATTCCAGAATCCGCGCGGCCAGAGTGCCGATGGCAGCGCCCTTCACGCCCATCTCCGGAGCTCCGAAATGACCGTTTATCAGAACGTAATTGATTCCGCAGTTGACGAACAGAGTGAGAACAGACAGCTTAAACGCGATTTTTACTGTCTCGACACTGCGGAGAGTAGCCAGAAGAATCTGTGTCACTGCAAAAAACAGGTAGGTAAATCGGATAATATTTAAGTACCGGGCACCCTCTGCGATGATTCCGCTGTCCCGTGTGAAAATTCCCATAACGCGGTATGGAATCAGGCTCACGACCGCAAACAGAGCGATGGACAGAACCAGTCCAAAGCGCATGGCCGCCGATGCCAGCCTTTTCATGGGCACAGTCTGATTCTTCCCCCAGTACTGGCTGCCCACAATTACCACACCGTCTCCCAGCGCGTGCAGAAGCTGCTGATAGACGAACTGAATCTGATTGACTGCGGCCACCCCGGCCAGAGCCGTCTCGCTGTATGCTCCCAGCATCATATTGTCCGCCAGATTTACGCTCAGCGTCACCACATTCTGCAGCACCAGAACGACCGCCAGCGACAGAAAGCGGCGGTATAATCCCTCATCCTTTTCCACAAACATTTCCCCCGTATATCAAATGATACCGTTATTCGGCAGTATAGTCCCTGTTTATTATACCTCGCCGGGAAAATTTTGCAAGATGGAAGTAGGGGATGGGATGTCCCCGTGATTATCACTGCGGCAGAGACCTCACGCCTTTTTCACGGGCAGCGCCACGCAGCTTTCTCTTTTTACAAGTTCTGTCGGAAACTCGATATTGACTGCCGATGTATGCCCCTTATTGATCCGGTCCAGCAGAATCTTCACAGCCATGCGCCCCATCTCCCTCACAGGCACATTGACGGTCGTCAGCATTGGCGAAACAATCTGTCCCATCTCGATATTATCAATTCCTACAACCGATAATTCTTCCGGCACCTTAATCTTAAGTTCCCGGCACGCCCGGATAATACCGACCGCAATCATATCACAGCTGCAGAAATATGCCGTTGGAAGCAGATCCTTCTCTGCCTGAAGGAAGGCACAGGCCGCTTTATAGTCAATCCCGAATGCAGACTTGTAGCCATGGATCACAGATTCATCGATCTTCATGTTGTGCTCGGTAAAGAAATCAAAATATGCATCATATGCAGAAATGTCTTTTAATCCCGCGTAACCGATTCTGCGGTGGCCTAAATCATACAAATACCGGATCGCGGTTTTCGCTGCCTCGTATCCGTCACACCGGACCCGGTCAAACGGGACCTCATTCACATCAATCCCAACCACCACCACATTCTTGAATTTATCCCGCAAAAGCCGGTCCAGATCACTTCCCGGTTTTCCCAGCACAACGATCCCATCCTTTTCCAGCTGGCTGATCCTCTCATTCTGTATTTCTGAAATATGCAGCATGGAAAAAGAATAGCCGAGGGGACAGCCCTGAACAAGGGCTTCCTGTTCTACCGCCTGTGCTATCGGAGAAAAAAACTGTTCTGCCACAGAATTTTCCGTTCTGGCAAAAAGGCAGGAGATATTGCGGCTCATTGGTCTTTTTGACCCGTTCTTTTTTAACTCTTTTGCCATCAGGTTAGGGGTATAGCCTGAGTTCCGTACAATCTCCCACACTCTGGCTTCCGCTTCCCGTGAGGTGCACTTGTAGTTTTCTTTATTGATAATCCTGGATACTGTCGAAACAGACAGTCCGGTCTCCTGTGCAATTTCTTTTAATGTCATACCTTCTCCTCTCTGTATGATACCCCTAACCTCCGTTCGATGGTAATCTGTCTCAATGAAAAAACGGAATATTGTCGCCGGTTTCTCTCTGCCACTCTTTTAATTTCTTCGTCATCTCTGCCTGGACCGCACGGTAGTCCGGATCGTCATACCGGTTTTTCAGCTCATACGGATCAGCCTTCAAATCATACAGTTCATAGGTCTGTCCCAGCGTAGCAATCAGCTTGTAATTTTCATCCGTGACTGCCCTTGCCTTCACATACTCCCCATACCCAAGACCATACGTTTCGCTCACTGCGTACTCCGGCTTCCGTTTTCCCTGGCAGATCGGAATCAGGCTTTCTCCGTGCACGCTGTTTTTGTACGTTAATCCGGCCGCATCCATAATTGTCACAGGCACATCGACCGTGCAGACCGGAGCATCGATCTTCATTCCCGCCTCTATGGTTCCTTTCCACTTGATTCCTAAAGGAACTCTTAAAACCTCCTGGGATAAATACGACCCTTTGTCGAAATGGCCTCCGTGACAGGCAAGACCATCGCCATGGTCGGCAGTCCAGATAATGATCGTATTTTCTTCCATTCCCAGTTCCTTTACCTTATCCAGTATTCTGCCGACAGCCTCGTCGATCATTGTAATCTGCGCCGCACAGCATTTGAGCATCTCTTCATATGCTTTCCAGTCAAGAGCATTGGGAATAACGATGCGGTTGTCTTTTCCAATCGGTACATTTTTCTCCGCGAAATAAACCTCCGGTTTCCCATCGAGGCCGCTGCTGAAACTGGCATAGGGCGGGTAAGAGACATCCTTATACAGATCATAATACTCCTGAGTTGGAAAGTATGGCTGATGAGGTCCCCAGAAATCCACTCTCAGGGAAAATGGAGCCTCCTCTCCATCTGCGCTCAGTTCTTCCAGTTTTTCACATGCCAATTCTGACAGGAAGAAAAATTCCAATGTTTCCTTGGGAGTCACCGTAATTCCGTAAGCGGCTTCACAGCAGTGTCTGGGGTCCTGCAGTTTAAAGAGTTCTCCATTTCTCGGCACTTCATCCGGAGAGCCCTTCTGATACGCCTGCTGGCTCTTATCCGCCCAGAAAAAGACCCTTTCGATCCGGTGAGCGGCCGCCGGAAGATTCCGTTTTTTCAAATAGTCTTTATATTCCTTTGTGACATATGGATTCCCATACTCCTCCGGAGACAATCCTTCGCAGTGATGGTCCAGCGCACACCCCGGCCCTGCATGCCATTTGCCAAAATAGTAGTTCCGATACCCTGCTTCGGCCAGAGAATCCAGATAGACTTCATCGCTGTACGGCGGATTGGTCTCATTGTGATACTGTTTATGTGCATGCGGATACAGACCTGTGAGAAGCGTTCTTCTCGACGGCCCGCACAGAGGCGCCGCACAGCAGGCGTGTGTAAATTCCGCTCCTTCCTCCACAAATTGTTCGAAAAACGGCCGATACGGCTTGTTTTCATAGAATGTCCACTGATGCAGTGCCTGATGGTCGCTGTTAATCATGATAACGTTTGGTTTCTTCAACGGTTTCACCTCTGTTTTCTTTTATTCCGAGACGTATCAGCTGTTCCTGCGGCGCCTGATATTCCAAAAGTGCGGCGCGCAGCTTCTCAATCATTTCCAGTTCCAGCGCCTTATCTTTTATCGGTCTGTTCTGACATGGATCTGACTGAATGTCAAACAGTAAATTCTCCCGCACATAGTCCAGTCCTTCCGGACATTCCGGATAATGGCCTTCCACCCGGTATCTGACCTTATAGACCGGGAAATCCGTATACGGCAGAAACGTTCCCATCTCATAATCCCCTGGTTTTATATCCCAATACTTCAAAAATGTGGTCGGCATCGCACCATACAGAAAGCACGGCTGATTATCTTCGGATACCGGAGCACGGAAATAGGTATGTGTTCCGTCCGTCACATTAACCGCTTTGCCAAACCAGCCATAGACCGCCTTATCACGAACCGGCGTATCATGCGGAATCATTGGCAGCAGGCTCTTTCCCTGTACGTTCTTTGGCGTCTCTGTCTTAAAATACTCCAGAAACGTCGGCATCAGATCAATATTCTGTGTCAGACTGCTGATCCGTTTGCCCGCATATGCAGAACCGGGCAGATGAACGAACAGCGGAATATGAACCAGCTCCTGGTAGGCAGGCATGAAATTTTTCGCCGCAAATCCGTGTTCCCCTAGCATATGGCCGTGATCCGACGTCACCACAATGAGGGATTCATCATATATCCCCGTATCCTTAAGCTTCTGAATAAACGTTCCAAACCAGTGATCCATCATGGTCAGCGTTGCCGAATACTCATTCCGCAAATGTTCCATTGCCTCCGGAGTCTCCTCATTAAGCGCCTGGTATGACGGCCAGTCGAAATACGGTCCGTCATACGCATCGGGATACAGTTCCCTGTAATTTTCCGTACAGTCAAAAGGCTCATGGGGATCAAAGGCTTCGACCATCATGAAGTAATCATCCGCATCGCGGTTGCTGTCAATCCAGTTACATGCAGACCTAAAAGTTCTCGGCGTCGGATACTCCTCCTCCTTCGTATAGGCCAGACGGTTTAACTGATTCTGACGATTGACCTTTCCATAATGCGGCTGGGGAATATCGCTTCCCTTCACTCTCGATACCCAGACATCCCCCTCCTGCCCCCGCTCAAAGTTCCACGTATGAAACATCTGGCAGTAGTTCTCCCCACCGATCTCAAAATAATGTGGATGGTCCGTTGTGATATGTGTGAAAATCCCATGCTCCCGAAGTTTACTGATGAGTGTAACATCAAATGGTTCCATACCGCCCCAGTTTCTCTCCAGAAAATTGATTCTCCCCGTAAAGATATCCCGTCTTGCAGGCATGCAGGGAGCGGAAGCCACGTAATGGGAATCAAAGGTAATATTTTCCTGTGAAAATCTGGTCAGGTGTTCTGCCGTCACCTTAGTATCCGGATTATAGCACGGAAGGAAATGACGGTTTAAACTGTCAATCAGAATTAAAAATGCTTTCATTTAAAGTGTTCCTTTCTATCTCTTTTTTTGGCGCACTCAACCCTTGACAGATCCGGAGACCAGCCCGTCGATGAAATAGCGCTGCGTGATCATAAAGAAAATGAGGACTGGCGCGATTAAGATCATGGCTCCGGCCATCATAATCCCGATGTCCGATCCAAACTGCCCTGACATGCTGCGAAGCATCAGCGTTGCAGTGAAATTTTTCTCACCCTGAAGAAAGGTCGAGGTGATCAGGAACTCATTCCATGCGTTAAGGCCCACGATTACGCTGACGGTCAGAAGGCCGGGAGACACAACGGGCGCCATAACATACCACAATACGTGCCCCGTATTGGCTCCGTCAATTCTGGCGGCTTCCTCCAGTTCTTTGGGAACGTTTAAAAAGAATGTCCGCATCAGAAACAGCGCCAGCGGTATATTTCTGGCTGCAAGAATGAAGCTGATCGGCACAACCGTACCCACGAGTTTTAAATAGGACATCACATAATAAAGCGGAAATAAAAACAGCTGAATCGGGATCGTCATAACAATCATGAAATACACAAGCGCCAGATTCACCACTTTTCCTCTTCTTGTGGCGAGCACATAGCCGCCCAGGGTCGAGGTAAACAGCACAATCACTATCGTACAGGCCGCCAGAATGATACTGTTTTTAAACCCGATGCCGAACTTGGCATAGCTCCATGCGCTGGTATAGTTGACCGGCGTAAAGCTCTCCGGCCAGGACAGCGGATTGGCGACAATCGCCACATGGGGCTTGAAGCTGTTAAGCACGACGAGTGCAATTGGAAACAGCGCCGTGATCACCAACAGAATCAGGATCGCATGAACCGTAACCAGCGTGACGATCCGCTTTTTCTTACCCATTACTGCCATATAAACTCCTTTCCGGCACTTGGCCTCTATGACATAATCTCATTTTGTGACAGGTGGATGTAGACAAAGGAGGCAAGCAGCCCGAAAAAGCTCATGAAGAGAGCGATAGCTGCCGCCTTTCCAACCTGAAGAGACGCAAATGCAAACGTATATGCATAGGTACTCAGCATCTCCGTAGAGTGCGCAGGACCTCCCGATGTCATCAGGTAAACATAATCATACGTCAGGAAAGAATTTATGACAGACATGATCATCATCAGCTTAAAGGTTGGAAGCATATTGGGGAAATAGACGTAGCGAAACAGCTGCCATCCGCTGCATCCTTCCACCCGGGCCGCCTCCACCTGATCCTCCGGCGTCTGCCTTAAGGAGGCTAAGTAGACCACCATTAAAAATCCCCAGTAGTGCCAGATATCTGTGGCAGCAACCGCATACAAAGCGGTTTTCATATCGCTGAGCAGAGATGGAATATGAAAGCCCTGACGGTTTAAATAGCCCACCAGTCCGAAAATCGGATTGTAAATAATGTTCTGCCATACGGCCACATTGGTCACTGGCGCAAGTACATATGGGAATAAAAACAACATCTGGTACAGTCCCTTGTGTCTGCGGTTCAGCAGAAGCACGGATGTCAAAAGTCCGATCACCACAGGAATTGTCAGAAACAGCGCAACCCATCTCACATTGTCATAGATTGCCCTCCAGAATATCTTATCACCGAAAAGCTCGGAGAAATTCCGCAGTCCTATGAAATGAAAATTCATGGAAACGCCATTCCAGTCCGTGAATGACGCAAATATCGTCATCACACCTGGAATAAACACAACGGCCATGCTCAGCACAAAAGCCGGGAGAAGCAATAGATAATCTCGTCTGCGTTTCATTTTTACCCTCCTTTGCAGCAGAGCCGGACATGTAATACCCGTCCGGCTCTGTCTCCTCCTAAACTGATTTGCCCGCCCGTTCTACCGTTTTGGCAGCGGGACTACCAGGCCATTGGCAAGTTCCTTCTCAAATTCCGCATCCGTTCTATCTAAAACCTCCTCCGCGCTCATGGTCCCAAGCCACACACCATCGATATCCTGCAGCGCGACATCCGTGGCCGGCGGACAGAAGCTGGTCGTATAATATCCGTAATTTCCTTCCTCAATCGCTTTTAAGGTATCGATCATAACGTCGCAGAACACCGCGGAGATCCCCGTCATGGTATCTGCCGGTATATCATATTGTTTCAGCGGAATTGCCCAGTATCCGGGCCAATCCTTCGTCAGCTTGACCATAAAGTCGTTCGTCATGATCTTATCCAGAATCTCCGCACACTCGTCCTTGTAAGGAGAAAAAGCGTTGATCGACAGGCAGGAGGTAACCCCCAGCGTATAGGTCGGATATTTCACCTTATCATTGGTAGCCGGGAACGGGAAGAATCCAAAATCGTCTTCTGTGAGACCCCGGAAATACTTTGGTGCCCACTGGAATACATTGGAAGGTCCGACGAAGAAAGGCGCCATACCCATGGACAAAAGCTGGACGCTCTCATCGAAGTTCAGATCCGTATAGTTGTCACCGCCGAGCCAGCCGTTCTGATACCATTCTGCCGATTTATTCAGCGCCTCCACCATATCGGGGTTGTTCCATTTCGCTTCGCCCTTCAGACATTCATACACCTTTTCCGGTCCCGCGATATGGTTTAAAAACAGGCTGGAATAGTTGGCATTGACAGGCTTCCATCCCTTATTGCCCGTTACGCTTCCGTAAAGACCTTTCTCCTGGGCCGCCTTCATGATTGTCTCCATCTCCTCAATGGTCTCCGGGACTTCCCAGCCATTATCAGCGAGCACTTTCTTATTATAGAAGACGCCCATGACCATCAGGGAGTTCGACAGGCCATAGAGCGATCCTTCGTAAGTGCCCAGATTATAGATCGGTTCCAGCAGCCGGTCGTTCCAGCCGTACTTCTCCGCGTACCGGTCCAGATTTTCCAGCTTACCGGCCGAAGCGTAATTGGTCACATAAGAGGGGCCTGAAGTAAAGACGATATCCGGTCCGCTGTTGGCTGCCAGCGCTGTTGCAATGTTCTGATCATTACCCGCATGGAATTCAATGTTTAATACGTAGTCATCCTGAACCGCATTGATGTCGTCCTCAATAATCTGTTTTAAGAGAACCTGCTGATCCGCCGGAGCGCTCCAGAACCACAGAGAAATCTGCTTTTTCTCACCCGGTGCCGTCTCCGCCTTCTCCGGAGCTGGTGCCGCTTCCGCCGTTGTACTGCCTTCCGCAGTGGATTCTGCGGCAGCCGGTGACGTCGGTTTCTGATCCGCTGATCCGCATCCTCCCAGAAGAGAGGCGGCCATTACCGCCGACAGTAAAACTGATAAACACTTTTTCATCTTTTTTCCTCCTTTTTCTAAATCCAGCCGCTGTCTTTGGGGCTGCTTACGTACTCCACAGACAGAACATTTCACATGCCTGATAAGCACATGACCTGTTTGAATATAGTGGTTTTCTTGCTTCTTGTCTTTTTTTACATAATTTTTACTTATCATGATAAATAATTGGTAATTATTAATACAAATATATTTTATCATGATTTTATCTTTTGTTAAAGGATTATATATGAGAACGATTGCACCTTATATATCACTATGTTTTTACATAATTTATCATTTATTTATCTTCTGTATGGCACTGCATTATCAAATTGATGAAAAAGAAGGCAGAGAATCCTGATGAAACAGTACTCTCTGCCTTCTTTCCATACTATTTAATTATTGACTTTCTCCATCCGGCATTTAGTGCCGGTAAATGCTTTAATCATTTATTTTTATAATACGCTGTACAGAAATCAACGCATTCTTTCATATCCATTACCTTTGCCAGAGAAGGGGTAAAGGGGCCAAATTCCTTTATAATTGTCTTGTCAGAGCCCCTTTCATAAAAAAGCCTTTCTATTTCCCGGAAATCATCGTAAATATCCAGTTCCACATTTTTAAATTCAACCCACTTTTTTTCTCCGTTTACTAATATAGGGGCGCGCTCAATGATATCCTCTCTGTTCAAATGATACTCAGCTAAGTGGATTGATGTATTGGATTCAAAATCTGTTCCTAATAAAATAATCTTGGCACCCATCTCATATAGCTTTGCCAGAGGGGACTCATGGCCAAGCCCATAATCCAGCTTATGATTATTCGTAATGTAACCGGCTTCTTTTCCATATGCGGTGAATGAATACAATGGATGGCTGCTTCGCCGCGAACCAGGATAGAAGGCGAAATAGCCGGCTGCTTTCCCCAATTCCTCCGCCACCGGAGTTTTTCCCGGATCATACGGCTCGATACTGTTTCGGATATCAGCCAGCCATGCCTCCGGAACCAGAGGATTCTCCCATGATTTGGGATCTTCGAGCTGCGTAGTCTGTGCGGGCATCACCAAAGTTCCCGCCGGACCGATTGTTTCCAGAATCGATTCAATCATGGTTTGCTCTCCCCCAAGCAGAAAACCGAACGCACGCAATGAAGCATGCAGAATCACAACATCGCCATATGCGATACCAGTCTGAGTTAATAAATTCATCAGATCTTTTTTGTAAAAAGGTGTTCCATTCTGATCAATAAACTTCTTTAAATTTCTCATTCACCTATATCCTCTCTTTATGCCACTTCGGCCTGACAGGTGTATTTCTTCATAGCACATATGCATCAGGTCTGATTTTCTTATTAGCATAGCACACCAAAATCAATCTCTCAATCATAACCCGTTTTATTTTCAGAGATAAAAAGAGGACCCGTGTACTCCTACAGTATAAACATACTGTAAGAGTGCCAGATCCATCTTCTGATTTGTTACCGCCCCTCTCTCACCGGCACAAACTTTGCCCGGTTCATCAGCGGATGCTCCAGTCTGACAGCCCCTTTTACCGGACACGCCATGACGCAGGCGCCGCAGTAGTAGCATTCTCCCGGATACATAACGATGGGCGGTTTTCCCTTCGCTTCTGATGGAAGCAGGATATCGCACTGACAGACCGATGCGCACCGGTTGCATCCGATACAGAGGCTCTCATCGTAAATGATCGGCCTGGCACTGCTGGCAACCGGCCTCACTGTAAATTCAGGCTTTTTCATGGCTGACCTCCCCCATATAATCCTGGTTGCGCCGTTCGTACTCCTCCTGGAGATTTCCGAAGAAATCGAGAGGAACGCTTCGTTCCCTCACCTGGCCGTCCTCCTGGCGGATGACGATGTGACGCCGTTCCCCTTCCGGGTCCATCTGCGGATAATCACTTCGCAGAAAGCACAGCGGTTGCGAACTGGAACGCCGCCGCAGACAGGCGTGAAGCACCAGCTGCGCAACAGTCAAAATGTCCAGCACCTCATGGGTTCTCATGAGATCGTGAGGATTGGCGCACGTCAGAGTAGGTACCACCTCCCGCTCATAGTTCTCCAAAAGATCGAGTCCCTCCTTTAAAAGGGCCTCACATTTCACTCCGCCGCAGTAGTTCTGCATTGTCTTGGATATCGCCATGTTCAGCTCTTTCCAGCCGGTTCCTTCCTCCACGTAAAGCGGTGCATACAGCCTCTCTTTTTCCCGATCAGCCTCTTTCCTGCTGAAATCCGCCATCTCGTGATCCGAAGCGTAACCGGCCGCCTTTCTTCCCGCATAATACCCGGTGGCACAGGCAAACCCCGCACAGTCAGAAGCATACAGCTGGTCTCCGGCCGCATAGATGCCGTCGATATTCGTCATTAAGTCCCAGTCATGCATGATTCCGCCCGGAGCACCGAAAAACTGGCGTTCCTGTTCCAGAAAACTGGCAGACTGCCATCCGGTTCCATAGCTTTGCAGCATACTCGTCTCCGGGTCAAATCCCCGCTCCGTATAATTCTCCAGAATCGGAACTCTGGTCTTTGCTTCCTCACCAACCATCATTCCCCATATGACACGGCGCTCATCCTCCGGCATACGGCTCAAATCCGCATAAAACGGAAGCTGGTATCCCCGGCGAATCAGCTCCTCAAAGTCCAGGGTCTCCGGGCCGCGGTATTCGTACTTAGGATTGTCTATAACACCGCCTTTTAAGAAGAATTTCTGGCCTTTGGCCGGATAATACCGCTGGGAAACGGTTTTCAGTTCATTTCCGTCACGGTCCACGTATGGAATCTCCACGCCTCTGGCATCCACCATGGTGGCCGCATACCAGGTGTTGTGGTTATTGCCTGTTCCATATGCGGGAAAGCTTCTTCCGGCACCGGAAAATTCTGCCCGCACCGATTTCTCCATCATGGTAAATTCTACACCGGCCCGCCACCCCATGGCGTGACCGCTTCCGATGCTCTGCATGGGTCGGAATTCACATAAACCTACCAGATCCGGATTAAACAGCCAGACTCTGGCCGGTCTGGACATGGTGAGAATCGTGGCTTTTGACCGGAAGATATAGAATTTTCCCGTGTGGACATCCATGCCGCAGGCCCCGGCCCCCTTTTTCTTCCCATCCTGCACCGCAGTCAAAAGAGCCGTTGCCTCCGTCCTCTCATACACCTTCACACCCAGCCTTTTCAGTTCCCGCGACAGAGCCGGCTTAAAGGTGGTTCCCCAGACACGCAGTGTAAATTTGTTTTTATAATCATAGGCAAACATCAGCTTCGTCTTCTCATCCCGAAACTCCGCCCCCTTAAATTCATCCTCGGTATCCCGTACCTTTCCCCCAAAAGCTTCCATGTCCAGGACTCGGTCGTATCCCTCACGGCATTCGATATAGTGGGCGATTCCGTTGCTGTACCAGTCCTGCTCACGGACATAGGCTTCTGCGATTTCCTCTGGTGTCACTCCGGAACAGGGATTGGTGCAGGCTGATTCCCAGTGGTCAAACCCCGTTCCGGCAGATCCGCTTCGTTCCACGGCTCCCTTTTCCACCAGCACCACGGATTTTCCTTTTCTGGCTGCTGCTATGGCGGCAAAACATCCCGCCAGCCCGCCGCCCAGAACCAGGACGTCGCTGATTACAGTCTCCTCAGCCCCAATCTCATTGGCGTAAGGCCATCTGTATGTCTCTTCACTCATGTTACTCCTCCATTCTGTCCAGACAACCCGGGCATGCCGCATAGTGTCCCGGACCGACTTCCTTAAGTAAAATCTCACCGGTCCTGCATTCGCCTTTGACAAACGGGCATCTCGCTGCAAACCGGCATCCCGGTCCCGGATTTACAGGACTGGCCACCTCACCCTGAAGCAGAGTCCTCTTTTTATTCCGCGAATCCGGACTGGGATCCGGGATCGCCGCAAGAAGCGCTCTCGTATACGGATGAAGCGGATTCCGGAAAAGCTCGGCCGACGACGCCTGTTCCACACATTTTCCCCGGTACATAACCATGATCTCATCGGATATGTGTTTGACCACAGACAGGTCATGGGTAATAAACAGATACGTCAGATTCATGCTGTCCTGAAGATCCATTAAGAGATTTAGAATCTGTGCCTGTATCGATACATCCAGTGCCGACACCGGCTCGTCACATACGACAAAGGCCGGTTCCATAATAAGCGCTCTGCCGATTCCGATTCTCTGACGGCGTCCTCCGTCCAGCTCATGGGGATAGGCTCCCGCAAGGCGTCTGGCCAGGCCCACCGTCTCCATCATGGCGTCCACTCTGGCCTCGATCTCCTTTTTATCTTTACAGACCTTATTGACAATCAGGGGCTCCGCGATCAGCTGGCGTACATTCATACGGCCGTTTAAGCTGGAATAAGGGTCCTGAAAAATCATCTGCATCCTGGGACGTATCCGTTTAAATTCCTTCTTTCCCACCCCCTGAAGACTGGTTCCCTCAAACAGGATTTCACCGTCCGTGGGTTCGTCAAGATACAAAAGCGTAGAGCCGAGAGTGGATTTTCCGCATCCTGATTCTCCTACGACTCCCAATGTCGTTCCCCGCCTGACGGAAAAGCTCACATCATCCACGGCGTGAAGCAGCCCGGAGGGGGTGTCAAAATATTTTTTTAGATGCTTTACATCAAGCAGCAGATCTTCCTTCATTTCTGCCCTCCCTCTCTATTGCCATACAGATGGCAGCGTATCAGATGACCGTTTTCATCGTACACGGCCGGCGCCGTCACGCTGCACTGCTCCATGCATTTCGTGCAGCGGGGTGAAAATTTGCATCCCTTCGGCAGATCCGTCGGATCCGGAAGAATTCCTTCAATCGGGTGAAGCCGCTTCGTCTCCTCTGTAAGGCTGGGAATGGAACCAAACAGTCCTTCTGTATAGGGATGGTGTCTGTTGCCGTTAAAGATATCACTCAGAGTTCCATACTCTACGATCTCTCCGGCGTAGACAATGGCTACCCTGTCACACGTCTCCGCAACTACGCCCAGATCATGGGTAATCATAATGACGCTGGTTCCGTATTTTCTCTGAAGGTCACAGATCATGGTCAGAATCTGTGCCTGTATGGTAACGTCAAGGGCGGTCGTCGGTTCATCGGCGATTAAAAGCTCCGGACTCAGAATCAGTGCCATGGCGATCACCACACGCTGACGCATACCGCCGGAAAACTGGTGGGGATAATTGGCCTTCCGCTCCTTTGGAATCCCCACCATCTCCAGAGTGTCCTCCACCCGTTTTTCAATCTCTTTCTTCGTCAGACCTTCGGTGTTGTGAAGCTCCAGGGCCTCGGCTATCTGACTGCCGATCGTGAGGACTGGATTTAAGGCCGACATAGGGTCTTGAAATATCATGGATATTCTGGCTCCCCTTATCTTCTCCATCTCATGGGGGCTGAGTTTTCCAAGCTCCATCCCCTCAAATCGGATGGTCCCTCCGGTGATCTTTCCCGTCCGTTCCGGCAAAAGCCCCAGGATGGTCAGCGCCGTCGTGGTCTTACCTGCGCCGGTTTCTCCCACCAGCCCTAAGGTCTCCCCTTTTCCGAGGGAAAAGCTGATTCCGTTTACGGCGTATACCGTCTCCATATCCGTCTCATATACGACGGAAAGATTGTCTATCTCCAGTATTGTTTCACTCATTGCGCCACCTCCTTAGTCCTTCAGCTTGGGATCCAGGGCGTCGGTAAGCCCGTCACCCACCAGATTGAATGCCAGGGAAGCAAGCAGGATAAAGACACCCGGGAAAAACAGCAGATACGGTGAAGTAAACATATATTTCTGCGCACCGGAAAGCAGCGCGCCCCATTCCGGAGACGGAGGCTGGATTCCCATGCCGATAAAGCTTAAGCCTGCGGCCGATAAGATCATCCCGGAGATGCTCATCGTCGTATTAACAATGATAGGTCCCATGGCATTGGGAAGCACATAACGGAAAATAATACGGGCATTGGAGGTGCCATAAGACTTGGCGGCCCGGATGTAATCCTGTTCCGCCACCGTCATGACAACCGACCGGATCAGCCTTACGTTTCCCGGAATGCAGGATATGGTAATTGCTATAATCAGATTCTTTAAGTTCGTTCCCAGTGCCGCCACCACGGCCAGGGACATGAGAATCGGCGGCACACAGATAAATACATCCATGATCCGGCAGATGGTGTTGTCGATCACCCCACCGAAATATCCCGCGCTGGCTCCCAGCACGGCGCCGATCACCAGTGCCATTAAGCTGGTTGAAACACCGATAAAGAGGGAGTATCTGGAACCGTGAACGACTCTTGCAAACAGATCTCGGCCGTATTCGTCCGTTCCGAAAAAATGGGATGCTCCCGGCATCAGAAGCCTTGCTCCTCCATCCTGTTCGATACACCTGGAGTAAGGGACAATGAGGTCGGCAAACACGGCAATCGCGACAATTACAATCAGGATCACCAGTCCCAGCATGGCAGCCTTATTTTTCTTAAACCGGTACCATACTTCGTTCCTGACGGCATTTTTTCGTTTTTTTTCCTTATCCACGGCTCTTACCTCCCTCCTGGTACTTGGCCTTGATTCTTGGATCAATGAAGGCATAGAGAACATCAACCAGAAGAATAATGAGGCCGAATAAGAAGGCCAGGAACAAGGTGGATCCCATGACCACAGGAATATCCTTCTGACGGATGGCCGTCGTAATTAAGGTTCCCATGCCCGGCATTGCAAACACGGTCTCGGCGATGATCGCACCGCCTAAGGAGGCGCCAAAGCTGGTCCCCAGCGTTGTAACGACCGGAAGGAGAGCATTTCTCAGCGCGTGGCGCATGATAATTCTCTTTTCTCCCGCTCCCTTGGCCCGGGCCGTCCGGATGTACTCCTGCCTCACCGTCTCAAGCATGGCGGACCTGGTGAGACGAAGCAGACTGGCCGCCGATCCTAAGGATATGGTAATGGTCGGCAGGATAAAATGCTTCAGTGTACCGGCTCCATAGGATGGCAGCAGCCCCAGATGAAGAGAAAACACCAGCATCAGCATGAGCCCCAGCCAGAAACCCGGTATGGACGCAAACACCAGTGCCACGATCACACAGGTATGATCCAACACGGAATACTGTCTGACTGCTGATATAATCCCCAGCAGAATCCCGATAACCGCAGACAGGGACATGGAAAACACGGTCAGGAGCAGGGTGTTGGGAAATCTTGCAGCGATATCCTGAATCACCGGCTGGCGGCTCTGATAGGACACCCCCAGATTAAAGTGGAACAGGATATCCCCGATATAGCGGAAGAAACGGATCAGAAACGGCTTATCATACCCGAATTCCGCATTCAGCGCCGCGATATCCTCTTTCGACGCCGTAATTCCGAGGATAATGGAACCCGGATCTCCCGGTGTCATGGATAAGATGGAAAATACTAAAAATGCAACTCCCAGTAGAACAGGGATCATGTACAGAAGCCGCTTGGCCACGTATTTAGTCATGGAGAATTCTCCTCCTTCAACAGATAAAAGCCTTACCAGGCAAAATCATAGATGTAATATACTGCCTCATACGGAATCTCCGGGCATTTCAGGGAGGAGCTGTATGCGAACAGCGTAAGCGGATTAGCAAGCGGAATGTAGATGGCTTCTTCCTGCGCTTTCGTAAAGATCTGGTTAAAGAGTTCCGCACGTTCTTCCTTATTGTTGGAAACCCGTGTTTTGTCAAACAGAGCATCCATTTCCGCATCCGAATATCTGGCATTATTAGCCGTTCCGATGTAATCGCTGCCGAACGCCATCTCCATCATCTGGGTATCGCCCTCCAGCGTCATGTTCAGTGCGCTGATCGTATAGCTGCCGCTGGTCAGATCTCCAATATAAGAGTTGAATTCCTTGACCGATATCGTCGTCTCCATCCCGACTGCCTTTAAGTCATTCTGGATAACCGTGGCAAGATTGGAATACTTTTCAGCAACCAGCATCTCTCCCAGCTGGTACGGCGTCGCTATGCCAGCCTCTGCCAGCAGCTCTTTCGCCTTTTCCGGATTATACTCATACTTTGGCTGTTCTTCCGAGTAACCGAAGCGGTTGGCGGAACATAAGTTGGAATTTACCGCCGCCTCTCCGTCATAGCAGATCTGTACCAGATTCTCGCGGTTAATCGCATAATTCAGGGCCTGGCGCACTCTCACATCATCAAACGGGGCCTTTTCCAGATTCATGCAGACATAAGAGAAGCTGGAGGTAGGGATCTCAGCAATGGTTACGTTTTTGTCCGCCTTCAGCTGCGGAAGGCTCGCCGAATCAATTTCTGCAAAATCCACTTCGCCTGTCTGAATGGCGATCGCCATGGTAGACTGATCCGGAATCACTTCAAAGGTTACCTTTTTTATCGCGGCCTCCCCGCGGTAATAGCCATCATACGCTTCCAGCGTCACATTGCTTCCCTTGCTTCTTCCGGTAAACTTGTATGGACCGCTGCCTACCGGCTTATTGACAAAATCATCGGCCGACTGTTCAAAATAGGCTTCGGAGGCGATATGTACTGAGCACGCCCCTAAAAGAAACGGAGAATACGGATTTTCCAGATGGCAGACAACTGTATAATCATCCGGCGCCTCTGCACTGGCCAGACCTGTCACCTGGGAGTTCTGATACTGGGAGTTTTTGTACAGATTCAGGGAAAAAACCGCATCCTTTGCCGTAACAGGAGTGCCGTCGTGGAATGTGGCGTCCTGGCGCAGATGGAAGGTATAGGTCTTCCCGTCCCCGCTTATCTCATACGACTCAGCCAGACGCGGTTCCGGATCGTGCTCGCCATCCGGATTCATATACATCATGGTGTCATAGACCTGGTTTAAAACGGTAAGTTCCACCGTTGTCGAGTAATCGGAAGGATGAAGCGTGTCGATATCGGCGCCCATCGCCACCACCATTTCCGTCTTGCCGGAATCGGCTGCTCCCGTGCCGGAAGCTTCCGCTGAATGGTTCTCCGCAGTGTCTGCAGACCCGGAACCTCCGCAGGCGGTCAGTGACAGTGCCATCACCGCCGCCAGAATAACTGCCATACTCTTTTTCATAATTGTACTCCTCTCTCTACCAATGGATAAATTCTATTTCTTCTCTCTTCAGGAAGCCGGCTTCGCTGCAAAAGGCTCTGACCGTCTCCTCATCATATAGATTCGTGCCCTGAATGACCATCTGTACCTTTCTCACGCAGCCGATATCGGCAAGGGGATTGCCGTTTAATACCACCAGATCGGCATCCATTCCCTCACGGACACGGCCTTTCTTCTCTCCGATTCCGATATGTTCGGCCGGGTTTACCGTAGCCGCCTTCAGTGCCTCATACGGACTGCAGCCATAAAGTTCCACCAGCTTTTCCAGCTCATCCGCCATGGAAAAGCCAGGAATGATGCCCGGATAGGCACAGTCTGTTCCCGCCATAAACCGGTTCGAATATTCCATAAATGTCCGTCCTCTGCCGATTACCACACGGATATCAGGGCGGATGCCCTGGCCCCGGTAGCTCTCGATAATTTTCCGGTTTTTGCTCTCCCAGCTCTCCCGTTCGCACTCCGGAAGATCCTTAAAATGCGCCAGCTCCGGCAGTGTCTTACCATTCCAGACGTAATCCGGCAGTGTCTCGCATACGGTCTGGGTGGGCGTAAACCACATCCCGGATTCAGCCAGATAGCGGATATCCGCCTTGTGGGCCGGAAGAGAGCTGCTGTGCTCACAGCAGAAATAGCCTTCATCCGCCAGGACCTTATTATCCAGCTTTTTACTCATATGACCGCACACGGGCAGCCCCTGCTGTTTCGCCCGTTTCAATAGATACCGGTACAGCTCCGGCTCTATGGACGGATACGTCTTTAGCCATAGGAACCCATTTCCAATCGTATACTCAATGGCCCGTTCCACATCGGCTTCCGTCCGGATGATTTCATTCGTATTATCCGGTATGGTTTTATCTTCCCCGTCGCAGATTGGACCGCTGGAATAAATGTAAGGACCTGTCCGTCTTCCTGCCAGCGTCTCTGCGGCATATTCGGCATGGCGTTTATAGCCGCGCATGTTTCTGACGGAAGTAATTCCACAGGCCAGAAACAGCTTTCCCATATAATCGGCATCGTAATGACAGTGGCCGTCAATCAGGCCCGGTATCACATAGCGGCCCCTTATATCCAAAACCTCCGTGTCACACTCCGGCCAATCCGTCCGCTCCGATGTTCCCCGCTGTACCGCTTCGGCCAGATCCTTTCCGATTCTCTGTATTTTTCCATCCTTTATGAAAATATCCGTATCATAGGTTATGGTGCGGTCCTTCATCGCCAGGATGTTTCCATGTGTCAATATGTATTGTTTCACCCGGTACCTCCGTCACCTTCAGAAACTGAATTCGTATCTGGATACTGCAGTACACAGCCTGACTCCCGCTTCGATGTCATCCTTGGACGCCACACAGCTCTGGCAGTGGGGATATCTGGTCACGACGGCGATACCGCCTGCTCTGGCACCCACGCCCGACATATTCATGCTGGAAGCGTCCGTGCCGCCTTTGTCAATCACCTCCGGCTGCCAGGGAATCTCATCACGCCCGCAGCACTCCTCCATGGCGGCAACCACTTCCTCGTCACAGATCACCGACGGATCCGCATACTTGATTGCAATTCCCTTTCCGACAGTATTGCTGCCCTCCAGATCACAGGGATAATCATGCGCCGGCGTGATGTCAACCGCGATTCCGATATCGGGACGGATCCGTTCCGCTGTCGGTTTGGAGCCTCTGCATCCCACCTCTTCCTGTACGGTAAATACGTAATAGATATCGTTGGGATACGTACCGTCATTCTCCTTTAATGCCTCTAAAAGCTGATAACAGCCGATCCGGTCATCTAAGGTTTTAGAACACACCAGATTATTCTGAAGATCCACATATTCGCCGTAATAGCCGCAGACAGAACCGACTTTGACGTATTTTAAGGCATCCTCCTTCGATTTTGCTCCGATATCAAGATAGAGTTTTCCTACATCGTTATGGGCATCCTCGATGGCTCCCATGCACCCAAAGACGCCGGTTACTCCATTGCGGAACCTCACTCTGGCATTATAGGCGGAAGCAGCCCAGTTCCAGCCTACGCTGCAGACGCGCAGCCGTCCATCCTCCTCAATCTTCTTTACCATAAAACCGATTTCGTCCATGTGGGCGGCAAACATGATCTTCTTGGACTTTGGTCCGCCCTGTCCCTTCTTAAAGACAATCAGATTCCCAATAGTGTCTGTCATCATATCGTCCGCATAGGCTGCGGCTTCCTTCGCAATCAGCTCTCTCACTTCTTTTTCATAACCGGCAATTCCCTGAGCCTGGCTCAGCTGTTTCAGCAATTCCTCATTTTTCATATGTTCTTCTCCCGTTCTCTGCTTTTTCGCTTTAACGCGTCAGATGATTGTTGTTTTAAGAATTGTACCATCTTCGTTTACATTTTGCAATATGCATTTTGCAAAATGTAAAATAATAAGGTTGACCTTCATTTTCTTCTGTTGTAATATGAATATATAATAAAGATTTTCATTCAGGAAGGGATCACACCATGGATTTAAATAAAACCACACTTTCCGGGCAGATATACGATATTCTCCGCCAGGATATTCTGACACAGCAAATCCGGCTCGGTGAGAAATTGACGCTGAAGCAGTTGCAGGAACGTTTTGGAGTCAGTTCCACCCCGATCCGCGAAGCACTGACCCGGCTTACTGAGGACGAACTGGTCGTCTCCTGTTCCAACATCGGAGTCAATGTCATAAGCATCGAGGAGCAGGACTTAAAAGAGCTCTATGAATTTATGGGGGATTTGGACGCCCTGGCCATTCTCTACACCTCCCGCTATCCCGATCAGAAAACGGTCGAAAAGGCACTGACGGAGAACATTCGTTACACGGAGGCAGTTCTTGAGAAGGAACATCTGTCGAGAGAAGAGACGGAGGCATGGACGGGATATTCCGATCATTTTCACCTGATTTTTTACGACTACTGCGCCAACAGCCGTCTCGCACGGGCCGCCGAAAAGCAGCGCAGCCAGCTGACTATTTTCTCCAACATGTATGAGACATCTCTGCAGCACCAGCGGGACATTGAACGCGGACATTTAAAGATTTATGAGGCTTATTTACAGAAGAATTATCAGCTGGCAGCAGATCTTATGAAAGAACATTTGAATACGTCTCTGACGTATGCGGCGGAGTACTTAAAAAAGCTTGAGTCCGCTGATTAAGAGAAGAAGAAAACAGTATGGAAATAGAAAAACCAGGCAGCGCAGAATTGGTATGATTCTGCACTGCCTTTCTTTTATTGTGATCAGATTTTCCTCCGGTTCTCAGAGCTCTCCTGCATGCGCCCTCTTAAGCACCTCCGCCAGCCGTTCTTTTTCTTCCCTCTCCATCGGAGTCAGAGGAAGCCTGCAGAACTCGTCACAGATTCCCAGAATAGAGAGCGCAGCTTTCACCGGGATCGGATTCACCTCCCAGAACATGGCCTCCATAACCTCCATCAGCTTCAGCTGCAGGTTTCTGCTCTCCTCTATTCTCCCCTCCAGAAACAGGCGGCACATCTCATGCATCTCCCACGGCATGAGATTGGCCAGTACCGATATCACGCCCCTGCCTCCCAGCGCCATCACCGGAACAGTCAGATCGTCACTGCCCGAATAAATATCAAACTCATCCCCGCATAAAGCAGCGGTCTTCGCAAGCGCCGATAAGTCTCCGCCCGCCTCCTTGGTCCCCCTGATATTGGGATGGCCGGAGAGAATCTGATACGTTTCCGGCCGTATCGATACCCCCGTACGGCCGGGAACATTGTACAGAAGAATGGGGATATCCACACTGTCCCCCACCGCTGTAAAATGGCGCACCAGGCCTTCCTGGGTTGCTTTGTTGTAATAAGGCGTCACCTGTAAAAGCGCGTCCGCGCCCAGCCTCTGCGCTTCTTTCGACAGCTCCACGGCATGTCTTGTGCAGTTGCTCCCGGTACCGGCAATGACGGGGACCCGCCCATCCACGGTCTCAATCACAGCCTCGATCACAACAAGCTTTTCCCGGTCGCTCAGCGTCGCAGACTCGCCGGTTGTGCCATTTACCACCACTGCGTCGGTCTTCCCGGCCAGTACTCTGTCTGTCAGCCTTCTTAAGGCTGTAAAATCCAGGCCGCCGCCTGGCTTCATGGGAGTGACCAGTGCGGCGGCGCTTCCCTTAAAAATACTCTGTCTCATAATACCATTCTCCGACTCTTTCTTTATACTTAAAACTATGACAACCTTTTGTCAATGGTACCTGTCACAATCCATTTTTTATTTTCATATAAAACAGGAGAACCCCATCTTTTCCGGCGGCACGCAAAACCTGCAGACCGCTGGAGGCTTTAAGGCGAAAGGAGCTTCTGCATGCATCAATTTCTGATCCTGGGCGGAGATCCCAGGCAGCTCTACCTGACCCGCCGGTTAAAAAAGGCCGGCCAAAAGACGCTTTTATACTATGACAATTCCACTCCCGCATTCTCACTCAGAGATGCAATGGAGACTTCCGATATCATTCTCTGCCCCGTACCATTTTCGAAGGACGGCCATACCATTTTCTCCGACAATCATTTGGAAGGGCTGGAGATCGACACGTTTCTGAACCATTTAACGAAAGGCCATACCCTGTTTGGCGGCAATATTCCGCCTTCCGTAAAGGCGCACTGCGAGTCCCGGAGGATTCCCTGCCATGATTTTATGCAGATGGAGACGGTCGCCTGCAAGAACAGCGCCGCCACCGCGGAAGGGGCTCTCGCAGAGGCAATCTCCTTAAGTCCCATTAACCTTTATAAAAGCCGGTGCCTCGTATTAGGCTGGGGCCGCTGTGCCCGCACACTGGCGGACCGGCTGAAGGGACTGGGCACCGCGGTTACCGTTGCCGCCAGAGACGACAGACAGCTGGCTCATGCAGACTGTCTCGGATACGATACTGTGCTGCTGGAGGATCTGGCCAGTGACATCGACCGGTTCGATTTTATCTTTAACACAATTCCCGCCATGGTTTTGGATTCCGTTCTCCTTGAAGCGGCAAAACCGGAAGCTGCCATTGTCGATATTGCTTCCGCCCCTGGAGGCGTGGATTTCGAAACCTGCAGGCGCCTCGGTATTCCTGCCAAATTATGTCCCGGGCTGCCGGGCGTCTACGCCCCCATGTCCTCGGCTGAAATCCTCTATGAAGCTGTTATGGATCACCTGTAAGAAAGGAGTTTTACTATGGATTTAGCAGGCAAACACATTGGTCTGGCCATAACCGGATCATTCTGTACCTTTTCAAAAATAGAACAGGAAATAAAACGTCTTATTGAAACAGGGGCTATTCTCCACCCCATTTTCTCCGATCACGTTCAGACTACGGATTCCCGTTTCGGGGATACCGGAGAGTTTATCCGGAGAGTATCTGAAATGACCGGAAATGCACCGATTTTAAAAATCGAAGAGGCAGAACCCATCGGTCCCAAAGGGTATCTGGATGTTCTTCTCATTGCCCCATGCACCGGCAACACGCTGGCAAAACTGGCTTCCGGCATTACGGACACTCCCGTGCTCATGGCGGCAAAAGCCCATCTGCGCAATGGAAAACCGCTGGTCATTTCCGTCTCCACAAACGATGCACTGGGAATGAACTTTAAAAATATCGGCGAGCTGTTTCACACCAAAAACATCTTCTTCGTTCCGTTTGGTCAGGACGATCCGGTTAAAAAGCCGTCCTCCATGATCGCGCGTACCGAACTGATTGAAGATACGCTTCGGGAAGCGCTGGAGAACAGGCAGATACAGCCGGTTATAAGGGGAGTATAACGCTTCCGGATCACAGCATGACCGATCCGGGCAGATCAATGAGGCCGAAAAGTGATGGGATCATCATCACCTTTCGGCCTCATCTTTCTGAATGACTTAACTTCGCTCACCAGGGGAACTGTATTTTTTATATCCCGGATGTCTTCCGGTCACGTGATAGCCTTCCCGCATGGAGAGCAGGCTGTCAATATGATCCCTCCTGCTCATTCCGGCCGGTGTAGCCAGAAACGTTCCAGCCGGCAGTTTTACCGGTTCCTCCTCCGGTCCACCGTCCGGTTCAGCTTTTCCGACATCACAAGCAGGAGAACCGTCAGGATCAGTATGTAGAAAGGAAGGCTGCTGATATTTGTAATGGAGGCAAGGACTCCGAACAGCGGCGGCATAAATGTCGTTCCGATATAGGCGCTGGCCATCTGAACACCTATGACAGCCTGGGAATTTTCCCGTCCAAAGTTATAGGGAGTCGCATGGATGATCGCCGGATATACAGGGGCACAGCCGAACCCAATCACCACCAGACCGGCAAGCACCAGCATGTTGGTTTTTACCGGAGCCGCCACGAGAATCAGTCCCACCACAATCGTGGCAATACCGATGCGGATCAGCCCCCGGTCTCCAAGCCAGTCGGCTGCAAACCCGCCTAAAAAGCGTCCAAAGGTAATGCCGAAGAAAAACAGTGAGGAGTATCCCGCTGCCAGATTCACATCCATTCCCCGAACCTGCACCATATAGCTGCTTGCCCAGAGCATCATCGTCTGCTCCACGGCACAGTAGGAAAAAAATGCTGCCATCACCAAGGGAACACCCTTTAATCTTATGGTCTGCAATAGGCTGAGTGTCTTCCCGGAAGAGGGATTCTCCGAGATCCGTTTTTCTTCTTTCACCGCTGCAGCGTTCCGGGCGCCGTCTCCCTTTTCTCTGTTGGCCTGTTTCCAGAGGGGCAGGCTGATGAAAAGTCCGGCTGTCAGAACGAACTGGATGATGGAAACCGCACGGTAACCGCTGTGCCAGCCATAACCGCCGGTCAGGCAGTATCTCATGATATAAGGACTGGCCGCGGCGCCCAGCCCCCAGAAGCAGTGCAGCCAGCTCATATGGCGTGAGGCATAGTGAAGCGCTACGTAGTTATTCAGTGCCGCGTCCACCGCTCCCGCACCAAGCCCGTACGGAACTGCCCACAGGCACAAAAGAAGAAAGGAACCGGATACTGAGAAACCGAATAAAGCGACCGCCGTCATCAGCACACTGACCGCCGTCACCAGGCCAGCTCCAAGCTTTTTCGTAAGACGGTCGGAAAGAAGGCTGGAAATAACGGTACCAGCCGCAATCACCATCGTGATCATCCCTGCATAGGAAACGGGCACATTCAGCTCCGTGTGCATAACAGGCCAGGCCGAACCTACCAGGGAATCCGGAAGGCCCAGACTGATAAAGGCCATATAAATAATAACAAGTAAAAATGAATACATAATCTCCCCTTCTGCCGTACTCTATGATATCAAACCCATGCAGCGTCCCATCACCTCAAGCATCTGATCCACCTGAATCGGCTTCGACAGATGACCGTTCATGCCGCTGGCCAGCGATTTTTTCGTATCCTCGTCAAAGGCGTTTGCCGTCAGGGCGATGATGGGAATTGTGCGGGCATCCGGATGTCCGGAGGTCCGGATTCGTCTGGCTGATTCCAGTCCATCCATGACAGGCATGCGGATATCCATCAAAACCACATCAAACCAGCCAGGCTCTTTCCCGCAGTACAGATCAAGTGCTTCCTGCCCATCCACCGCACAGGTCACGGTGAAACCGTTCATCTCCAGAATGGTCTGCGCAATCTCCCGGTTCAGTTCATTATCCTCGGCCAGCAGAACACGCCGTCCCTTAAAATCAGGAATACTGGCCTCCTGTTCCGCTGACGGACTTTCTTCTGTATTCTCGCAGGCATATTCCAGACTCAGGGTAAAGAAGAACTCCGATCCCTGATCCGGTTCGCTGCGCACCTCCAGCGTGCCTCCCATCATCTGCACCAGGCGGCTGGATATGGACAGTCCCAGTCCAGTGCCTCCATGGCGTGAGGCAGTGAGTGCATCCGCCTGCTCGAAGGCATTGAAGATTCTCCGCAATGCGGCCGGCTCGATGCCGATTCCCGTATCCGTGACGGAAAAACGGATCAATGCCCTGGGCTCTTCCTCCAGCACATTCGCAGAGACTGCAACGCGGCCGGTCTCCGTAAATTTGATAGCATTTCCAATAATATTAACCAGAATCTGGTTCAGCCGCAGACTGTCTGCCCGCAGAAGCCTTTTTTTCCTGTAATCATTGTCAAAGGTCAGAACCAGGTTCTTCGCCTCGGCCTGGGCGCGGAATAAGGACTCCAGATTGGAGAGCTGCTGTTCCAAATCCATCGCTTCATAGTTTAGCTCCATTTTGCCGCTCTCAATCCGGGACATATCGAGAATATCATTAATCAGTTCCAGCAAATAGGTATTGGCTGATTCAATCTTCTCCAGGCAGTCCAGCGTCTTCTCCCGGTCATCCAGCACGCTCTTGGCGATCATGGTCATACCGCTTATGGCATTCATTGGAGTGCGGATCTCGTGGGACATGCGGGACAGGAAATCCGTTTTTGCCTGGCTCACTGCATCCGCCTTTGATTTCATAATAAAAGAGGGGACTATCTTCACCAGTTCTTTCAACAGCTTCCGCTGTTCCCCGGTCCACTGATAATTCTCCTGATCGATCTCAAAGCTCATGGAACCCACATATTCCCCATAATTCCAGATCGCGGCATGAAGACAGGAGGCAATATGGGAGATTCCGTCCCTCACGTTATGGTCGGCCAGGCCATCCTCATCATACATATTGGCGCAGATTTCAAAATCTTCCTCCGAAGCATAGAAATCCTGTCCCAGCTGCAGATCCGCGTGGTGGCGCGCCCACTGATAGGAAAAATGGTAGGACAGAAAAGCTTTGTCCGCCTCAATAATCGACACCCGGTCGAAATGGTACTTCTTTCCAATACGGGAAAGCAGCAGGAACACGGCGTCGTTGATATTTTTCGACCGTCCCAAAAGCTCCAGCGCAAAGGAAACCAGATCCTTTTCCGGATGCAGTATCTCCCGGTCAACCGTGTTTACCTGGAATTCCTCCGGGTACATCTGCGTAAGGAACACCCCTACCTCTCTGGAGGTGTCGAGATAGCAGGCAGCATTGCCTCTGCCGTGATCCTTAACGTATTTTAAGGTGCTCTCGGCACAGCAGTAGAGCGCATTGTATTCGTCTGTCACTTCGGTGCTGCACATTCCGATGCTGGCTGCAACCTGAATGTCTTTTTCCGTGTTGAGAATAATATTTCTTATCATGGCGGCTATGCGCGGGCCGATGATGCCAGCCTCCCGTTTGTTGCAGTTTTTTAGGAAAAGCATAAATTCATCTCCGCCCAGGCGAATCGGAATGCTCTCCTTTTCCGTTATCTGCCGGAGAACATCCGCTACCTCCTGCAGAACCGCATCTGCAAAGACATTGCCCTCCTTCTGGTTGATATCCTCAAAATCATCCATGTCCAGAAGCATCATGACGCCGTGTTCTCCCGGCACCCTTTCACAGGCAAGGTACTCCTGAATCATGCGGATTCCGCTCTCCTTGTTGTAAAGGCCGGTCAGGCTGTCACGGGACCTGGCCTCCTCCAAAGCCACCTCCATCTCCTTCTCCCGGGTTATGTCTTCCACAATACCAATGACAAACTGCGGGTTTCCTTCTTCATCACTGAGAATGACGGACATGGTCTGACGGCTCCAGTAACTGCGGCTTTTTCCGCGGAATTCGCAGGTGGCGGTTCTCTCTCCGCTGTGAATCTGATCGTACATCGCATAGAAAGCCGGATAATACGCTTCATCTACCTCTTCCTCTGCAAACCCAAACGGCATGTTGTCATACCGGTTCCGGCAGTGATAGACTTTACAGGTCCGTTCCGGGACCTGACATTCGCCGGTCTGCGGATAGTAGTAAAACTCACAGGTCATCGTATGCTCAAGGGCCCGATGGATGATCTCATTACTGGCCTCCACCTGTCTTGTAAGGCGCTGTTCGTTCAATTCTGCCCTCTTCCGCTCATTGATATCGATAAAAACGCTCTGAATGATCTGTTCCCCGTCACTGTCCAGAAGGACCTCGGCCGTACCGATGATCCAGCAGGGAAGCCTATCCTTCCTGAGCAGACGGTACTCAAAATCAGATTTATCTCCATTCTCGCGCAGTGTCCCAATCTCTTTTAAAATGCTCTCCCTGTCTTCCTCCGCGATCAGCAGGGGCATATTCCAGTCCTTTTTCTGCCAGAATTCTTCCGGTTCATAGCCAAATATACGGATCGCCTCACGGTTGGCATTTTTAAACACAACTCCCATGTCTGTTAAGCGGTACTGTACAATGCCGCAAAGCATTGACTGGAACAGATGGTCGTACTGTTTTGCCTGCCTCGCCTGCTCTTCTGCCTGGCATTTCAAATGCTCTCTCGCTTCCACTTCTCCTGAAACATCCCTGACCACACAGATGCAGACTGCCCGGCCATCTACAGACTCTCCTCTTTTTCCCAGGGCGCTGACCCAGATATAGCTTCCGTCTTTCTTTAAGATCCGGCAGTAATCCGTATAATCACTGCTCTCATCAAGTGCTTCCTCGAAAATATGTACCGCAGCTTCCCGGTCATCCGGATGCACACAGTTTATAATCATGCCCTCTGTCGCATTCACAAATTCGTCATAGGAATAGCCCAGATATGACAGCATAAAATCATTGATATAGTAAAGAGGGAGCCCTGGCTCCAGGTAGCCGCCCATAATTCCGCCGGGAATACTTTTCCCCATGATATCCAGCGCCTTTGTTCCAAGCTGACGTTCCAGCTCATACCGGTCCAGCGTGGATTCCGGAAAATATTCGCCCTCCTCCTGTCGGCTTTCAGGCGTCGATGCGTGAATCGAAGCGATTCTGCAGACTCCATCCTCACCCTCAACGCAGGCGGCGCTCACCCGGAACCAGATCGCGTCCGCTTCGTCCCCGGGCGGATATACATTAGCCGTAAGAAGAACGACGGCACACCGATCGGAAACAACCATTTCATCGAAGCTGTCATACTCTATTCCAAACGGTTCCGGCATCTGGGAAAATTCTGTAGCCAGTGCCTGTTTTGCCTGGTTCCGTCCCACTGTCAGTTCAGACTTTCCGGTTCCCACCCAATGCACGGTATCTGTCACACAGTTCAGCGTGTCCTCTGCATTCCGCCGAATCAGATATGCATCAAAAAAAGAACGGACCGTTCTTCCAGCTTCGCCCGGTTGTATCATAATTCCACCTCTTTCTATCCTTTATCTATCACAAAAGTTTGTTTCCGGCAATTCAGCCCTCCGCTTCCAGTGCGGGGGATTTTTGCTTCTTTTGTTAAATTATAAAGCAGAACAGACAAAAACTCAATCAAAAAGTCAGACAATTATTCGTAATCAAAAATAATCGTCGTTTGACAGCAGACAGAACCGTCAGCTATCAGTCCAGACGCCGCGCAATCTCCCTCATATGCCTTCCATCCGTTCCGCAGCACCCGCCAAATATTTTGAGACAGCAAATATCCTTAAGCGCCATCATATCTTCCGCCAGCGCCTCAGGCTCAGAGGTTACCAGTTCTGCAGCATTATCCAGTTCCTCATATGACAACTGCGCCGTATTCGCCTGTATTCCCAGAAAGCGCCGTTTCAACAGTTCCTTGTCCTGGAACGGCTGTGACAGCGCCTCGTATGCAATCCGCGGATGGACACAGTTTGTCATATAACAGACCGGCGGATCAGATACCCGGTTATCGATGTACGTGATTGCATCGCAAATAGGAGTCCCGTCGATCAGCGTTCCACTTCTCTGAATTGTGAAGCTGACGATATAAGGAATTCCTGTTTCAGCCATGGCCCAGGCCATCCCGGCCGCCTCGGGAAGCGTCGGGATCAAGGCCGCATAGAGAAAGTCAACGCCTGCCTCGCTAAACTGATCCAGTTCCCATCTGTGGAACATTCTGGACTTGTTTTCTCCCAGAGCGCCTCTGCCTGTATATGCGTCTCCCCGGCTGCCAATCATACCGCCCGCATACATCTCTGCCCTGCATTCTCTTTTTATTCTTTGAAGGAAGCTGACATTATCCCCAATCACGCCCTCATCCGATCTGCTCCTTACACGCTCCTGATTGACTCTGCGTGTGGGCGTCACTGCCAGAAACGGAAGCTGGTATCTATCCGCTATGGCGCCATATTCCAGCCAGAGTTCTTTCAGCGCAGTCCTTCCTTTCAGGCTGTACACATGCTTCGCCAGAGCAAGGCTTTTATCCGGCATCAGGCCATATTCCCGCTTCAGCCGTTCACCCAGAGCGCCTTCCATCAGAAAGGCCTGATGGTGATAAAAAGAAGTTTTAAAGTCCATATTATTTCCTCCCGTATTTCCTGATCTGCCAAATCTGGAACCCTTACCAGACTATTTTATTTCGTCAGAAAAAAATCTGCAAACAGGCAATAAAGACAGGACAGGAATCAGTTATAGATTCCCGGCCCATCTTCATTGCCTGCTTGATCATTTAAACTTATTCTACCATATTCTTACAAAAAGTCAAAGCCAGGTATCTCTCGTAATCAATGAGTGTCTCTCAATACACCCCAAAAAAACGAATTACCGGGGCAACCCGGCTCTCGAGAATCTCCAGCCGGATTTCTTTCGTCATGACAGGTTCAAACACCGCATTTTTCCGGTATCCGACCGTTTTCCCTTCATAGAGTATGCGGCTCACTCCATCGTCAACGCTGAGAATGCGGAACGTTTCAATCCGCTGGCTGAACCTGATCTCCTCCTTGATTACCACCATGGATACGTTAACCGGTTCCTTCCAGCTCAGACGAATCTCACAGCTTCTGACGCCGTCGGGAGTCTTATAGCATCCATCATCATCCCTCCTGATATTGGCTGCGACGTAACCAACCTGGGACCCGGTGGCAGTCATCTCTGCATCTTCGGCCAGATTATGAGCCTCACGCCTTCTCAAGTATGCCCCCAGTTCTCTCAGCCTTTCAGCGTCACGCTCATGGATCAGCCCCTCTTTTGTCGGCGGGATATTCAGAAGCATCGTACTGTTGCCTCCCACGGAACGGTCGTAGATGGATACCAGATTTTCCAGACTTCTCACCTGATCATCCTCAGAGGCGTGATAAAACCAGCCCGGTCTTATGGAAAAATTCACCTCGGTGGGATACCACACCAGATCCGTCTCTCCCTCCAGTACCTCCCGGCTCCCCAGATCCTGGTCGCTACTGGAGAGCGTCCTCTGACGAAACTCTGTCTCATCACTCTGCTGGCTGTTTTCCTTTATCTTTTCCTTGTCCTGCAAACGGGCCGGCACCACGCTCCACTCCTGCTCCCTAGTGTCTCCGGCTTCGTTGCCGCACCAGCGCACATCAGGGCCGCAGACAGAGATGCAGGCGTCCGGCTGCAGACGTCTGATCACCTCATAGTAACGGTCCCAGTCGTACCTCTGAACCCTTCCATCGGCGCCTTCGCCGCAGGCGCCGTCAAACCAGACACAGAAAATGTCTCCGTACCCTGTCAGCAATTCCGTCAGCTGTCCCACAAAGTAATCGTCGTATTCGTTTCCTTTTCCATAACATGGTTCATGGCGGTCCCAGGGCGACAAGTAGATACCAAACTTTAACCCGTGTGCCCGGAGAGCCTCCGATACCTCCCACACCACATCGCCCTTTCCACCACGGAAAGGACTTGCAGCCACTGTATGGTCCGTATATTTACTGGGCCAGAGGCAGAAGCCATCGTGATGCTTACAGGTGAGAATCGCACCTTTCATACCGGAAGACGCCAGAGCGTTGGCCCACTGGTCTGCATCAAACCTCTCCGGGCAAAAGATCGAAGGCGATTCCGTTCCGTCCCCCCACTCCCTGTCTGTAAACGTATTTACAGTAAAATGGAGAAAACCGTAAAATTCCAGCTTCTGATGATTTCTCTGCCGCTCGGAAGGCACCACCTCAATCAGCCTTTTTTCCTGTTCATCGATTACCAATACCGTTCCCAATCCTTTCTCATTCTCATAAGTGCCTCCATATAGAAGTAATCCCCCCACAGGTTACACTCGTCGACTCCCGACTCATGGACTCCATTCTCCTCTGACCGTTTGGCATACGTTCCATGAAGCAGAATTCCGGCTCCCGGCGCACCTTCTCTTAAGAGACACCGGTCCGTCAAGGCCTTCATCAGTTTAGCAGCCATGGACGTAAGCAGTTCCGCCTTTTCCTGATCCGCACACCTGGCCATTTCCAGGAGACCGCAGGCAGCAATCGCCGCAGCGGAGGAATCTCTCGGTTCCCCGCTTCCGTCATGAAAATCGAAATCCCAGTAGGGAATTAAATCAGAAGGAAGATGTTCCATAAAACAGGCTGTCACACCATCAAAGAGTCTTTCATATTCCGGATCGTGAAAATATCCATAACTTAAAGTAGTTCCATAGATCTCCCACGCCTGGCCTCTGGCCCAGATGGAGCCGTTTCGGTTTCCCTGCTGCGTGATTCCCTTCACAGGCGCTCCCGTCTCCGGATCAAAGTAGTAGGTATGGTACGTGGAATAATCCTCCCGCACCACACAGGCCATGGCCGTTCTGATATGGCGTTTTGCCTTCTCACGGTAAACAGGATTACCCGTTACCTCTGACGCCCAGAACAGAAGGGGCATATTGAGCAGGCAGTCGATAATCAAACGGTATTCCTTCGGATCGCCCACAGTCCCCCACGCCTGGAAGAATCCGCCTTTCTCCTGGAATCTTCCCATCAGATTGTCCGCCGCCGCCAGAGCCGTGCGTCTGGCCTGGCTGACCGCAGCTTCCTCCGCCTCTTCCCCCTTTAACAGACGCCATGCCGCCACGCAGGACGGGCTGAATAAAAATCCCATATCATGGTGATCCACCACAACCCGTTCCTTCATGCGCCGTTCAAAGTCTGCCACTGAAGCCAGCGCCTCCCGCTTAAAAGCAGGGTCTTTCGTCTCCTCGTAAGAAAGCCACAGCTCGCCGGTCCAGAATCCGTCGGTCCAGTCGTCATTTGCTGTCTTTGGATAGATCCCATCCACACTGGCCGCTGCCGGAAAGCTCCTGCCAAAATAAGCCATATTCCGCTTTACAGTTTCCACACAGACGGCAAAGGCCTCTTCTGCCTCTCTGTCATTTAACTCCGGCGCAGCTGACAGCCAGTTTTTCCTTACATACAATTCTTTATCCATATATTCTCCTTACAGCCGGCTCACAGTCATAAACCGGACAGCCTGCAGCCTGCCGTCTTCCGGCTGACTGCAGGCTGCTTTTCATTCTGTCCGTTCAAGCATTCCGCCCATATTCAGGCTTCAAACCACAGAATGTCATTCGCCTTTAAGCTCATGGCCTCAGCCTTTCCCTCTCCGTTGTAAATGACTGTCTCCTGCGGCTCATACGTATTATTGACAACGCAGTATTTGCCTGTGGCCGGATAATAATTCACTTCCACGTTGAAGTTGTCACTGTACCACTTCTTCATCTCCTGCTCTCTGCCGGCCGCCCAGAAAATAGCGCGGTACAGCATTCTGGAGTTCTCGAAGGAATACGGAATTCCGCTTAAGTATACGCTTCTTCCCTTTCCAAACTCATGAACCGCCATCTGAACGTCCTGACCAATGCTTCGTAAGATCTTCGCATCCGGAAGAGCGTAGATGTTCTTCATGCCCTCGCCGAACTGAATCTCCTCACTGCTGTCCTCGGTGATGAAATGGCTGTGGGTCTCCCAGTTGTACTTGTCTGTGGAGAGGCTGAAGCCCACTTCCTTATCCACGCCCAGGACACTGGCCAGTGCAAAATAGCGTCCCTCGTGCTGACAGGCCGACGGCTCACCCACACCAATGAACCCGCCGCCCTCTGCCACGAATTCCTTTACCGCGCAGGAAACTGCCGGATTCAGCCAGTAGCTGCCGCCGCTGGGTGCCGTATATGCATCGCCCACGTTGATCACTACACTGCATTCCTTTAAGACAGACGGATTTTCGATTACATCGTCAAAGCTGATAAATTTCACATCAAAGGGCATGCCGCTCAAACCTTCCAGTACACCCGCGTAAGAATACGTCTGTTTGTAATCAATGGCATGGGCTACCATATGGGTGCCCCAGGAGCGGAGTTTTCCCCAGCTGTTCAAGACACCTACCGTGAAGTGGTTATATGGAGTCTGGCCTCCCACATTTTCATAGAGCAGACGGAATTCATCACAGATTTCCTCGATATACTGGATAAAATCCGGGAACTGAAGCGCCAGCTTTAAATAACCGCCGTAACCGATCCGGTCGATTGGCTTGCGTAAGATGGCACGTCTGGCGGTGACCCAGTTGACCTTCGCCTCCCTGATCGGATCTCCTCCCTCATAAAATACATCCGGGAAGAAATACGGCAGGAATCTGCCTTCCGTATACTTCACACCCGGGATATCGGAGATAAGGCGGAGTGTGGTTCCGTTCCCTACGGAGCCAACCACTGCGTCCAGGCCGACTTCCTTAAAATACTCCCCGAACGGTTCGGTTCCGATCCAGTGGTCCCCTAAAAACATCATGGCCTCCCTGCCGTTTTCGTGGCAGATATCCACTAAGACCTTCATCAGCTTCGCAACCTCGCGCTGCTGGAACTTTTGAAAATCCTTGAATTCCTTAGACGGAACGCGGTTCGTGTTATTGTGGTAACCCTGGTCGATGATATACTCCGGACGGAACCGGTACCCTGCCTCCTTCTCAAACTGCTCCAGGATATAAGGGCTTACACTGGCACTGTAACCGAACCAGTCTACGAACTTTTCCTTTGCATACTCGTTGAATACCAGGGTAAACTGGTGAAAAAAGGTAGTAAAACGCACGACATCCGTATCCGGGTTTTCCACCATCCAGTTTTTCAGCCTGTCAATGACGTGCTGCTGCGTCTTCGGCTGTCTCACGTCAAATGTAATCTGGTGCTCCACATTTTCCCAGCTGTTGGTAATAAAATTATACATATGTACCGGGTCCCAGATGATGAAGGCCAGGAAGCTGACCGTATAATCGTGGAAACGCTCCGGCTGTGCCACAATAACCTCTCTGGCCGCCTCGTCGTAACTCCACTCATCCGGCGCCACTACCTCTCCGGTCGTGCGGTCAACCACCTCCCACCAGCGTTTGATGTCATCGATGGTATTGGGCTTTAACTGCTGATCGTATAAATGCTTCATCACCGGAATGCGAAGCTCTCCCGCTTCCATCGCCGTGTAGAACTCTGTCATCAGATACATCTGCTGCACTTCATCCGGATTGGCCTCTGCCCACGGATTGTCTTTTCTTGTCGTGTAGTAGGTAGAGTAGATTTTTACCGGCATGGACTTTAATTCGTCCGGCATGCTGGTGCCGTCGCAGTCACGGAGAGCATCAGCTCCCCAGCGTTTTACGATTTCTTTCGTTTCCTCAATCATATCCACATCAGTGGGTACGGTTACCCGTCCATATTTTTCACTCATTGCTGCTTCTCCTCATAATTCGTCGTTGTTTTCAGTCATTGCCTCATACCGCTTACAGTACACGCATATCATACTCACGGAGCACCGGTTCTTTTCCGTTCAGCTCATAAGCGTTGGAATCCGCGTGGAGGCCTCTTCCATCCTGACAGGTTACCCGGATATACGTCTCATCTCCCGTTAGCGCAAAGGAAGCTTCTGTAACCGTCTCTCCCGGGCCGGCCACTTTCTTAAGGCAGTTGCGGCCTTCCATCAGCACATAGATTTTCTCCACCGGACTGGTTTTCACAGTCAGAACGCCGTCTTCCACATACAGCTCCTTAATCTCCGGTCCCATAGAGCTGTAAAAACTGCCCTTTAAGAGAGCAGCCACGATGCTGTCATACGTCAGCTTTTCCGCCTTAATCATGGTAAACCCGCCAAAGGAATCACAGAGCGGATCTCCGAACGGATAAGAGTTATGATTGTCATCCGTGGAAACGCAGAACAGCCGGTTGCCCAAACGCAGCATCTCGTCGTAGCTCTGCGGGTTATAGCCATACAGCCCATCGTGCTCACATCCGTAATTATAGATCTCCATTCCCCAGAAACCGCGGAGATTCTTGTAATCGTCGTAATTTTGAAGGGACCAGTAAGGATGATTGTAGCAGGCGAAAAATCCATACGCCTTCATCTGATCAATATATTCATTGATATAGTGGTAATCCCCATAGCGGCGCTCCGGAAGGGGGATCTGTTTTTTCTCTTCTGAGAATTCCTCCGGCTTCGCATCGTACAAATTAATATGATACGTCTTCACCCTGGAAAAATCCCCCGGCACTTGAAAGTGCTCGTTGATGTCCACCTCGCAGGCGGCCAGCGCCACGAAATGATCATCCATCAGTTCCCTGTGCCACTGATACTTCCGGTGATCCGTGTAAGCTACTACGGAATACCCCGCTTCCATGTATGCCTTTTTAACCTCTTCCGGCGTTAGGCGGCCATCGGAATGGATGGTATGACAGTGAAGGTTTGCCTTATAAAAGGTCCCTGTTTCCGGTATTAAATAAATTTTGTTTGACATTTTATACTCCCTCCAGGATGTGAAATTTCTAAATCTGCAGAATTTTCTTCCGGTAAGCAATCCATCTCCGGACAATCAGGAAGCAGATCACCGCCGAAGCCGCCGCCATCAGAAACCAGATCACGATGGTGGCATTCCATCCCAGGGCCACCGACAGCGCTCCGATCCCATAAGTGGAGACGGCGCCGCCTGCATAGACCGAGGAATTTAAGAGGCCCGATACGGAAGAAGCTCTTCCGATCACGCCGAAATACGACGGAAGCACCGCAATCAGCATGGTGTTGACCGCCATCATCGCCGTCGTCGCCACAGCCAGCATCAGAAAGGATACCGCCATGCTCTGCCCCGACGTGAGCCGCAGCATCAGGATGGCCGCTGCGCTGACCACGAAAAATGCTCCCGCAGTCCGCACCTCATCCCGGAACCAGTGAATATTGGCAAACGATGCCAGATAGACTCCCAGCAGGTTGAAAACCGGAATCACCATGGTGCTGGTAATGGCCAGAATGGCACTCACGCCATAAGTCTCACTGATATAAGTCGGCACCCATGTGGTAACTCCGTCCTTTAATGCCCCCTGGACGAAGAGAGCCATCATCAGAAAAAGAAAGCCCGACTGGATCAGAAGGCTCTTCCAGCTGACGGACGCATTCACGGAAGCTGCCGCAAAAGGTTTCTTCTCTGCCGCCCCGTCCGGCCTGTCCGAGGTCCCGGCTTCCCCGGATTCCACCGCGTACCGCTCCACCCGGTTCATGCCCAGGAGCCAGAATGCTGAGACCGCCAGCAGCGCCGAGCCCGCCAGAACGAACATGGCCCTCCAGCCCGACAGCCATATCACAAGCGCCGTCAGGCCGTAGGCCGCCATGGTTCCCACCGGGACGGAGCTGTTGAGAGATACGCATGCCTTCATCCTCGTCTCCGTCTCATAATACTCATACATCAGCCGGATCATGGGCGACCAGATAAACGCCTGAACCAGACCGTTTACACACCAGACCGCCGCCATCAGCCCCGGGGCTTTCACCCCTGCCATAGCCAGGTTGCAGAGACCTGACACCAGAAGTCCGGTGAAGACCATTTTCTTCGGCGCCAGGCGGTCTCCTAAGAAGCCGCTGACGAACTGCCCCGCTCCATAGGCAAAAAAGAATGCAGTTCCGATCATTCCGGCCTGGCCCTTGGAAAATCCCTCCGATGTAATGATCTCTGTCAGACTGGCTGAATAGTTCAGCCTTCCAATATATGTAGAAAAATAAACAATCCAGCACAGCCAGAACAGAAGCCTCACCATTTTTTTGTCTGTTATCTTGTAAAATCGAAGCCCCACGCCGCTGACCTATTCCCTTCTTTTTTTTCCTAACCCTTTACCGCAGAGGAATTGACGCCCTCCACGAAATATTTCTGCGAGAATAAGAACAGCACCAGGACCGGCATCAGAACCAGCGTCGCCGCAGACATCTGAAGCGCCGGATCCGTCACCGTACCTTCCGTAAACAGCTTAATACCGACAGACAGCATCTGCTTCTCCAGGCTGGAGATGAAGATGTAAGGCCCCATATAATCGTTCCAGGACCATACGAATGTAAACAGAATTAACGTCACGATGGACGGCTTTGCCAACGGCAGTATAATCCTTGAGTAGATCCTGAAGTGGTTGCAGCCGTCGATGCGGGCCGCCTCACTGATCTCCTCCGGAATGCCGATGAATGCCTGACGCATCATGAATACAAAGTAGATATCGAAGGTAGCCGGCAGTACCAGAGACCACATGGTATCCAGAATATGGATCTGCTTAAATATAACATACCTCGGAATCAGCATAATGTCACTGGGAATCATCAAAGAAGTCAGGAGAACCAGGAAAATTCCGTCTCTTCCTTTAAAGTTGATCTTGGAAAACGCGTAAGCCGTGATGGAAACCACGAAAACCTTAATGACAATGGTGGTAACCGTCATCACGATGGTATTAATGTACCACTGCCCGAAATCATAGTACGGGTCACCGAACAAATCCGAATAGTTGGACAGGATGATCTGATCGGGAATCAGCTGAAGCGGCTTCGTGAGCACGTCACCCGATATCTTGAAGGACGATGACACCATGAATAAAAACGGGTAGATGCAGACAAGGCCGATGGCAATCAGAACAATCGTCCAGCCCCATGACATCTTTTTATCTTTCTTAAGCATAGTTCTTCCTCCTTAATAGTTGACCCATTTTTGCTGTCCGCGCCACTGGATCAGAGTGATGATCAGAACGATGATAAACATCACGAGAGCCTGGGCACTGGCGTAGCCTGTCTGGTAGTTGGTAAATGCGGTACGGATAATATTGATGGACATAACCGTGGTAGCCTGTCCCGGGCCGCCTCCGGTCAGAGCCTGGATGGTGGTAAAGTTCTGCAGGGATGTGATCACCGAACTGATCATTAAGAAAAATGTGGTCGGTGAAATCATCGGGATCACAATATTCTTAATTCTCTGCCACTTGCTGGCCCCGTCGATCTGAGCGGCCTCTAATAAATCCGCAGAGACGTTCTGAAGCGCTGCTAAATACGTAATAAAGTTAAGTCCGATGCCTTTCCACACGGCGATGCAGACAACCGTCGGAAGCGCAGTATTAAGACCGTACAGCAGATACGGCGGATTCTCGCTGCCGAGGGCAGACAGAATGTAGACAACCGGACCGTCCGGACCGAGCAGCAGCTTGAATACAACAGCCACCGCCACCATATTGGATACGTAGGGAAGGAAGAACATGGAACGGACCAGATTCTTACAGTGGATTCCCTTATTTACCATGTATGCGATGAAAAAGCCGCATACCATGATTAACGGCACATACATCAGGGAGTAAAGCCCGGTACGGCCTAATGCCTTCATGGTATCCACATCCGAAAACATGCGGACAAAATTGCTGAGCCCCACAAAGGACGCGTCTTCCAGCTTGCTGATATAGCGGACATTGGTAAAACCAAGAATCACCGCAATCAGAAACGGCAGCCCCTGGAATATAATGTAGCCGATCAGGTACGGAGCAATAAAAAGGGCCCCCGTAAGATTCTCCTTTTTCTGAGCAATGGAGGATTTCATTTTCACTTTTGCATTACCATTACTTTTCATAAATACACCTCTTTTTTCGTGTAAATGCGGTTGAGTGAGCGCAAAAAGGGCAGCCCCTAAGGTTTCCCGAATGGACTGCCCGTCAGGTCAGACTACATTACTGCTTATCTTCTTCGATCGCTCTGTTTGCCTTATCCTGAATCTTGGTCACTGCGTCATCGATGCTCTCAGCTCCCTGGCCGTAAAGCTGGCCTTCTTCGATAATAGCCTGGGAGATCGCTGCGTCGCCGTAGCCAATGATTTTTTCAGAAAGTGCCTTGCGGCCGCTGTCAAACCATGCTGTCTTGAAGTCTTCTACAGTGAGTCCGTCAAATTCAAATGGCTTGGCCAGTGAGTTCTCCACGTACTCATTGATTTCTTCGTCTGTCAAGTCGATTCTTGCAGGTACACGGCCCATGCCCAGTGTATACTGGTTCTCAGCCATGCAGGCTGCCGCTGCGAATGCCGCGTCTTTGTTCTTGCTGGTGGACGGTACTGCGTAGCAGCCCGGCACTGTCAGTGTGGACGGATCGGTTCCCTCCGGATAAGGCATCGGAAGCAGGCCGACCTTCCAGTCTCTCGGGTACTTGTCAAACTGATTTAAGATGGAAGTTACCCAGCCGCCGCACATAAACATACCGTATTTTCCGGTCGATGCAAATGCGTTCCACGGTGTGTTGGAAGCCTTGAATTCCAGAATCGAAGGCTGAATCTTTTCTGTGTTGCCCAGGCCGTAGAAGAACTCTAAGCTCTCTTTAAACAGCGGATCGTCAAAGTTGGCTGTTCCGTCGGCCTTATATGGCTCCCAGCCCTTCTGTAATGCGTACATATAGTTGTAGCAGTCATAGTCCAGCATTAAAGAACCGTAGATTCCCTTGGAGGTATCTGTTACCTTCTTTGCTGTTTCGATGTATTTTTCCCATGTCCAGCCGTCTGCTGTCGGGTAGTCAACCCCTGCGTCATCGAAGATCTGCTTGTTGTATAACGTGATCCAGATATCAGAAAATGCCGGAAGGCCGTATACGTCTCCGTCAAACTCCGGAACGTAATCGCCAAAGGTTCCTGCGATATCGTAGCCCGCTTTCTCAGCGAGAGCGTTCATCGGCTCTAAGACACCGGCATTGTAGAATGCCTTTAAGCCCGGCTTTGTATTGTAGATTAAGTCGATCTCATCACCAGCCATTAAGCTGACCAGGGTTTTGTCCACTTCACCGGCTTTCGTATTCGGAATCACGTAGAATTCAATATTGATGCCTGTTTTTTCCTTCACCAGATCAAGTAACTTCTGGTTTTCTTCTCCGGTACTGGCCGTCTGTGTGGTTGCATACTTTAAGGTAACACCCTCGAACGGCTTGTCGGAAGCCGCCGCACCTTCTGTTGTCTCACCCTCTGCTGCGGTTTCGCCCTCTGCTTTTGTGGTGGTTTCTGCTGCTGCGGTTGTGGCTGTATCCGCCGGTTCCGCCTTTTTTGAAGAGCAGCCAGCCAGTGATCCTACTGCCATTGCTGCGCAGAGTGACAGGGAAACAACGCGTTTTATGTTTCTTTTCATTGTGGTAATTCCTCCCAGCTAATTTATTTGATGTATTAATTGTAACGTGAAAACCAGCCGGCATCCATAGTTGGAATTTTACCTTTATTGGTTATTCTTGTCCTTTACCGATCGTTTGGGAATCGTTATGATCACGATCGTTCCGGCCCCCTGTTTACTCAAAATCCGAACACTGTTCTGGTAACCGGTATAGATGGCGATTCGTTCCTTCACGCTGTACAGACCAATACCAGTCCCTTTTCGTCTCCGTTTTCCGGGCTCCGTCTCGGTTCTCACCGTCCCCGCCTCGACCTGGCGGCGCACCTCCTTCAGCTGGTTCTTCGTCATGCCGCATCCGTTATCCGCCACACGGAACCGGATCACCTCTGACTCCTCCCGGATATCAAGCCGGATCTTCAGCACACGGTCGATCCCCTCCATACCGTACATGAAGCAGTTTTCCACCACCGGCTGCAGGGTAAGCTTAATCATGGCATAGTTATACAGCTGATCGTAATCGACGGTGCTGTCGAATTCTATCCGCTCCTTATAGCGGTTTTTCTGGATATTCACATAGGCCATGACGTGTTCCACCTCCTGCCGGATGGGAACGATAGTCTCCCCGTTTCCGATGGACAGGCGGTACAGACGCCCCAGCGCCGCAGCGATCCGCCCGATGTCGGGGCGGCCTACTTCATTGGACTTCCAGACGATATTTTCCAGTGTGTTGTAGAGAAAATGGGGGTTGATCTGCCCCATAAGCACCTCCAGCTCCAGTTCCTTTTTCTTCTTCTCACTCTCCACCTGTTCTTTGATATAGTGGTTAATCTGCACCAGCATGGCGTTGTAATACATCATCATGCTCCTTAACTCCCCCTGGTATGCCTCCGGTTCCACATAGGCCTCCAGATTGCCGTCATAGACCTCCTTCATAGAAGCGTCCAGCACCTCCACCGGCTGAAGGAAACGCCTGGAGATCCAGTTAATGATCGCGATGCAGGCCGTCACGCAGACCAGCATGGCGGCAATAATTTCCTTAAACAGGCGGTCGATGGGCTCGGTGGCCGCGCTTAAGGGAACCACGGTAAATATCTGCCAGTCCGCGTTGTTTAACGGGCTCAAATCCGTAATATAAGACTCATCGTCATATTGAATCTGATGGCTCCCCTCTTCCGCTTCTTTTGCAAGCTCCATAATCCGCTCCGGCATCCGGCACATCTCGACGACCTCCTGATCCGACGAAGACACGAGACGGCCGCCGGAATCCACGATATATACGGTCCCCTTCATCTCCTCGGCAGATGCCTGATAAAGCTGGTAGATCTGATTTTCCTCCAGCACAAAGAACTGGGTATAGAGCCACGTACCGGTAAACGGGTGCAGAATCCGGCGCATACAGGTAATCACCTGGTCCGTTCTCACATCCCCCTTTTTCGTCCTGCTGAGGAAATTATTCTGCAGGGGCTGCCAGTGAAACATGGACAGCTTCGTCCGGTCCGTGGCGCCCATGCCGACCATGATCCGTTTGAGATCATTTCCCTGGAAATACGGGTCCAGGAAATTATACACTTCCTTGTTATTTCCGTAGATGGCGCTGATTCGCTGGCTTTTTCCCAGCGGGTCAGTCTTCAAAAAGTAGTTATTGAGTTCATAGATATCCCGCTGCTTTTCGATGGTCCTGCTGCCGTAATCCTTTCCCAGGAACTCCTCCACCTCCACGTCGTAGGCAAATTTGTCGGATACCAGCTGTACATTATAGAGCAGCTCATCCACCTGGGCCGCGATGGCATCGGCTCTCTGGCGTATATTTCCGACTGCCTGGTTTTTCATCTCCGTCCGTGTCTTTATAAACAGCACAGACGCAACCACCGTAAAGGGCAGAAGCACCCCAACCACCAGATAGAAAAACAGCTGCTGTCTCAATCCGCGGTTCATGTAGCTGCTGAGCCGTTTCCATATGTTTCTCATTCTGTCTGTCCTTTCCGTCAGTTATGGAGTCCCCGGTATTCATTTGGACTCATGCCGCAGTGCTTTTTAAACACTTTGATAAAATTAGAGGCATCTGCGTATCCGGTCATCTCGGCAATCTCATAAATTTTTAATGACATGTCCCGCAGCAGCAGCTTGCTGTGCGCCATCCGCTTCTGTGTAATATAATCGCTGAAATTAAATCCTGTTTCTTTTTTAAATACTTTCGATATGTAGGCCGGATTTTTCCGGAAATGCTCTGCCGTGGCCTCTAAGGAGACCAGATTGGAACAGTATTCCCGGTCTAAATACTCCCGTATGGAGGTCACCAGCAGTCCTGTCTTCTTCTGGCCCGCTGACAGGTCCGGCGCGATGGAAGAGACGTGCTTCACCGTCTGCCCGTAGACGGCAGGCAGATGTTCCTCGTCGTCACAGAGACCGCTTAAGCCGGCCAGAAGGCCCAGTCCGTAGATATCTCCGATCTCTCCCTGGATCTCTCTGATACAGCGGCCTATGGCTTCCAGCTCCTCGGCTTTGCCTTCCTTCAGCGTGATAATCCCCACCACCTTCCGGTCACGGTTTAAGAAAAAATGTTTCTCCCAGGCCATCTCTCTGCTGTTGCAGTACCGGATAATCCTCTGCTTCAGCTGGTAGTGATCGTCCCTCTCCCCTGATCCCACAGGCTGAGCATCCAGTACCGCCATCATACAGCAGTTGAACTTCATGCCGGCGTCTTCCATCTCCTCTTTCCAGCCATACTCTTCCTCTCCGCCCACGTAACCGTCCAGGAGATTGCTTAAAACACGCGCATAAGACAGTTCTTTATTCTGCATGGCCGAGACCTTTAAAGACTCCAGTTCCCGCCGTTTCATCCCCTCTTCATCCAGTTTCGTTTTCAGACGGTGAAACAGCGTCTCGAATTCATCAATGTCTGTAGGCTTTAACAGATACTCTGTGACCTGGTTGCGTATGGCCATATTTAAATACTCCACATCGTTATATCCGCTGAGTATGATAATCTTGATCTCCGGGTTATTTTCATGGAGATACTGCATCAGCTCGATTCCATCCATCTTTGGCATTCGGATATCAGACAGAACCACGTCCGGATGCGTTTCCCCGATCATGCGCACAGCCTCTTCCCCGTTCTCCGCCTGTCCTGCGACTTCAAATCCCCACTCCTTCCACGGAATTCCCCGGGCCATGCCGCGGCGGATATCTTCCTCATCGTCTACTATCAGTAACTGGTACATGGCTGTTCCTCCTTGTCGTATTTTGCAGCTGCCTTTAACTGTTCTGCGGCCGCTTCTGTCACTTATTGTATAACTTCTTTGGGTTTCTGACAATAAAAAACAGTTCAATCCAAAAAAATGAGACTGAAACCGGCAGTCCTGCACGGTCTCAATCTCATAATTGCTGCTGTGATAAACGCTTTTTTCGCCCTTTTTGCCGCTTCTATACGTCTTTTCCGGCAGCGGCAAGATAGCGCTCAGCTTTTTCTTCCGGCAGGGTTTCAATGCCGGTAATCTGGCCGGACGAATTCCTTGTAACCGCCAGATCAGCGGTTCCCGTTTCATCTGTCCAGAAGGCTGGATACCAGCCGTCGCTTTCATCAACAAACACTCTTACCTTCTGCCCTTTAAAGTACATGGCGTCCTCTTCCGCGCGAAACGATATTCCGAAAGAAGCGTACTGCTCATATTTTTTTCCGTTTTCCAGCGGCTCCTGATTTGACCCGTCTGTGTCCTCTTCAAAAAATTTGGCACGGCATTTCTGTGCCTCCTTCTCGGACATCACGCTGACACCGATGACGGCTCCGGAGGAATCACGTTCCACTTTCAGATTCACCGTTCCGGCCTCATCATAATAAAATGCTTCCTTCTCATTAGAATCTGTAAAAAGCTTTACTTTCTGGTTTTTATAGAGGAGCGACTGACCATCGCCTGATATACCAATTTCATACGGGGAATATTGTTCATAAATACCGGGGTCCGGCAGAAATCTGACTGCGATATCTTCTTTCACGTATATGAGATCCTGTATGCTCTCTGCAGCAGCGGAGGTGGCAAACGCGCTGCCAATCACAGCCACTACGGCACAGGCCGCCGCTATGGAGAAAACCGTTGTCTTTTTTATTTTCATAATTGCTTCGATCCTTTCTTCAACCGCGTTTTTACTGAAATTGCTGCACAGCGGAGTAAGGCCGCTTTTCTTTTCCTCCATGGCAATCAGCATTAACGCATAGGCAGATTTGACAGTTTCACCGAACATCCGCACGACTCTTTCATCACAGGAAAGCTCGATATCCCGATTGGCCAACAGATACATGACCCAGACCAGGGGGTTACACCAGTGCAGGCACAGGGCAGCCGTCAGCAGCAGCTTCGTCACTGCGTCAAAGCGCCGGATATGCACATACTCGTGTGCAAGGACGTACTGCATTCTCATTGTCTCCGTCCAGTCCGTCTCTGCCGGCATTAAAATAACAGGATGCAGGATTCCATAGGTAAGAGGGGCTGTTATTTTGCCGCTCTGGCGAATGGAAACAGGGCGCCTTAACTGATATTCCGTCAGCCATTGAATTGTAAAATCGTTTTCTACCGGCTCAGAAACCATAAATTTACGGCGGCATCTGATGCAGGCAGCGGTAAAATACAGGATGCACAGTACCAGCCCGATCCCCCAGGTCCAGCCCCACACGGAAATCCCGGCAGACACTGCCGTATTATGTGCAGCCGCGGTTCCGGCTGAAACCGGATCAACGGGCAATACATTCGCAATCGGAGAGGTTCCGATTTGTCCGGCTCCGGAATGCCCTGCCAGGGAGTAGACACTGAATGGGGAGGGCAGCGAGAACGGCACCAGCAGCCGTACCAGAACCAGCCCCCACAAAACAGCAAACGTTTTTTTCGGCAGACGGTTGATGGAGATGGCCCGGACGGCTGTGATAACCAAAATCATGACTGCACCGGAAACACTCATTTGTATCAGACTCATTTCCCGTCACCCCCTAATTCCTCTACCATCTGTTTCAGTTTTTCCACCTGCTCCGCACTCAGATTTTTTCTGCCCAGCAGAGAGGCAAACAGCTTATCCACGGAGCCATCGAATACCTTATGAAGCAGTTCATCGGTTTCCTGCTCCTGCACCTCTTCCTGCTTCACCAGTGCATGACAGACAAAGTTGGGATCGATCCGTTCCACAGCGCCTTTTTTGATACAGCGCTTTAACAGTGTATAGGTGGTATTGACATTCCAGTTGTACCGCTTCTTCATCACGTCGGCAACGTGCTTTGCCATGGTGTCTCCCTCTTTCCAGAGAACATCCATAACCTTTATTTCACTGTCTACCAGTTTGATGTCCATTTGTTTCACCTCTTTTCTTTTATAAGACTGGAGTAGTATCCATACCTATATACTACTCCAGTCTTATAAAAATGTCAATACTACAATTGTCTTATTTTTATTCAGATACAATGACCGGTATGTCTGGTGTAAAGCAAAAAGAGAGAGCCGCAGCCGTCAGCAGTTCTCTCCTCTTTCACTGTTGCGGCAGGGGTCTGCCGCTTCTCTCTATTTTTTTTCAATGATCTCAAGGTTCACGCCATCCGGATCATGAATAAAGAAAAAGCGGGTACCGGGATTCGGCTGGACCGGTCCGCGGACAATTTCCACTCCCAGTTCTTTCATGTGTTCCAGCGCCTCGTCCAGATTTTCCACGGAAAGCCCCAGCGACGGGCATTCTCCATATAGGAACGGCTCGGCATCTGCGCTGCAGATTAACTCGATCTCTGCCGGACCATCTGCCATAAACGCAATTTCCGTGCGGGGGCCGGCCGGAAATCTGCGGGCCAGTTTCATTCCGGTTACCGTCTCATAAAAGCGGATAGATTCCTCCAGATTCTTTACGTGCAGTGTTGCAAATATAAATTTCATGTTAATTTCCTCCAAATATAAATTATGTTAAAATCAACGGCAGACACATTTTCGAAGTGCAGCCAGAAGGCGGTCAAAATCGATCGGCTTCGTAACGTGATCGTTCATTCCCGAAGCCAGTACTTTCGAGATATCTTCCGCAAATGCATTGGCAGTCAGTGCAATGATGGGAACGGTCTTCGCCTCCGGGTGACCGCTGCCGCGGATCTCTCCGGCCGCCGTATATCCATCCATCACCGGCATCTGTAAATCCATGAGGATTGCGTCGTACGTTCCCGGCTCAGAGCTGACAAACATCTGAAACGCCTCATACCCGTTCTCTGCCTTGTCAACGATAAAGCCCGCATCCCGCAGAAGCGTCTCCGCGATTTCCATATTGAGTTCATTATCTTCTACCAGAAGAAGCCGCAGTCCCTGGAGACAGGCATCCAGCTTTCGTCCGAGATTACCGGTTACCGCCCGCTGTACTGCCTCCTCTTTTTCTTCTTCCTCCAGAATCCTAATGTTCAGCGTAACGATAAAGCGGCTTCCCTCTCCCTCTCTGCTTTCCACCCGGATATTGCCCTGCATGGCTCTCACGATTCCATAGGAGATGGACATCCCAAGGCCGGTGCCCTGTACCTTTCTCACGTGACAGTTGTCTTCCCTGGCAAACGGAACAAAGATATGATCCATAAAATCCCTGCTGATCCCGATTCCATTGTCCTCAACCGTAAATACAAAGCAGCCGACGCCTGGAATTCCCGATGTCATCTCCCTGGAAGCAACCGTAATCGTCCCTCCGTGGGGGGTATATTTTATGGCATTGTTAATGAGATTGATCAGGACCTGGCGGATCTTGCCGGCATCTCCCAAAAGGTTGTCGTGTGTGGTGCCATCCGTCAGGAAATTCAGAGTCTGTTCCTTTTCCATCGATTCATTATAGACGATGCTGCCGATCTCGTGGAACAGGTTTTTTAAGGAAAACGGCGCTTCTGTTAATGTGAGCTGTCCTCTCTCGATCTTCGACATGTCCAGAACCTCATTAATCAGATGAAGCAGATGGCTGCTGGACAGACTGATCTTCTGGAGGCAGTCCTTCACGCGTTCCCGGTCATCCACCTGCCCCATGGCGATCGCCGTCATACCGATGATGGCATTCATCGGCGTCCTGATATCATGCGACATCTGTGCCATGAAATTACTTTTAGCCTCATTGGCGTTTCGTGCTTCCTCATACGCCGCAAAAAGCGCTTTCTGGCTCTGTGCCTCCTGTTCCTTTTCCTTCTCAATATTATGGGAGGCTAAAATAATCTTGATTGGAACCCCGTTCCTGCTCTCCGCCAGAATCACGTGGACCCGCATCCAGCCGTAATAACCGCTGTAATCCCTGCGGTATTCCAGGTCATAGATCGTTTCCCCTTCCTGAATCCGCTCCTTAATAGCCCCCAGGGACATTTCCTGCTGAAACCGTTTCCGGTCCTCCTCATGAATCAGATGCTCGTGGTAAATATCAAACAACACGCAGTATTGATCCGAATGATTCAGGCGCTCTGCGACATCTTCCCGCACAACAAAGGTCTGAAAAGTCTCTTCTGCCAGGTCTACATAGAAGACAGAGTGGTAGAAAGCGGAAAGTCCCTTAATGATATTCTGAGCCTCGACGTACAGCTTCTTTTGCTGCTCTTCCTTCAGCTCCGTCAGCTTCTGCTCGTTGATGTCCATGTTGGCAAAAATCACCTTTGTGATAACGCCGTCCTGAATTTCCGCTATGCTGAACCTGGAGCGGACCCATCGGATACAATCCGGATAGATCCGGCGGAAATCAACTTCATACACAGGCTGTTCGGCCGAGAGCGTCTGACGCAGGAAATCAATGCTGGCGGCTCTGCGCATTTTCTCCTGATCTTCGGGATAAACGTAGTATTTTACAAACTTCTCATAATAGACATCGAGGGCTCCCTTGGGAAACGCCTTGTTTTTCTGAATAAAATCCTCCTGCCAGATCGGTTCTTCCGTATTGTTTACATAGTCAAACAGATAGATGGAATAGTAGCATTCACACAGATTTGACAGGATGGCCTCCCGTCTCTGAATCTCATACTTATCATCCACATTCCGCACCGTAAGAAGGATCCTGTCCTCAAAATTCTGACTGATCAGGGCAGAATAATAGCTGTAGGCATGGAAACCGCCCTCCCGGTCGTACATATGCAGCATACCTTCCCGGTATGCACCGGCAGCATAGTTTTCCGTATCAAAAATGCGTTCAAATTCCAACCGGTCCTCTTCCGGCATAATCGTTACCGCCTGATCATGGAATTCCTGATACGTGCCCCTTCTGGAAAGAGTCAGCAGTTCCCCGGAATAGTAAATACAGTTATACTCTGTTTTTTCACAGTCCACACTGATGAGCAGTGTATAAATCTGTGACACTGCAACCTGTGCGCTGGCTTCGTCAATCCACTTTTCTATCTCGCCGTCCTGCTCTTCCATGGCGGCTATAACCCAGGGATATTCCTCGGAGTATTGATTTAAGGGAACCACTTTGATTCTGCGCCAGCGTTTTTCTTTTGTCCTGTAAATCGCTTCCGCTCCCGTATGATCGGGATCAGCTCTGCCGGTGCCGGAACAGTCCGCTTGAAACTGTCTTCTTATATTCTCCGGATTGACCGCATTCATAAACAGTTCGCAGTTCTGCCATACAATCTCGCTTTCCGCATAGTTTCGAAAAAAAGTCTCGAAATCCGCTGCGCCTTCGCTGAAGGCTTCCAGCTTCTCGGTGGCTTTTATAATTCTGTATTCACCGGTTTGGAGATTGCAAAGGATAATCCCTTTATAATTCTCATTCAGCTTCTCCAATATGGTATCATACTCCTGCTTCAGCATAACCGTATTGGTAATATTCTGGTGATACCCAAGCAGACAGGTCCCTCTCTGAAAATTCTTGTCCCGGATGCCGCCGCAGCGTACATATATCTGTCCCCACAGCGGGTGATGCCACAGGTACTCCACCTCCGCTCTCTCATCGGCGCAGATACGCTGGACTCCGTTCTGAACCATGGGATAATAATCCGGATCGATGCGCTCATACCACCCGCGGTAACACTCCTCCGGAGACGGCTCCCCGGCAAAGCCAAGCAGCTCCAGCATGACTTTGTCCGCATACATTCGCGGTTCCTTTCCCTCTTCCAGTTCGATCGCCCACAGACCGGTCTGGGCCTCATGCAAAATATCCTGAATCTTCTGTATATCCTTAAAATGTTCCGCCATCTGTCTTTTCCTCCCGTATCAAAGAGTACACCAGCTATTCTGCCGTATCCGGTCCCTTGGACTTTATATCATTTTATCAAATGCGACATTTTATTACAACCAGTTTACGCTTACAAATGTACGAAAAAAAGTACATTATCTGAAAAAGATTCGACAGATCCCCGTTTTATCGATATAATTAGAACAGTCAATAGAATATCTGAACGAGGTGATTTTATGGAAGTAAAGGAATGGAGCTATGAAGATTTTCCGGAATTTGCAGAAGAGGTGGAGGGAGCGGTAAAGATTCCGACCACCGGTAACGAAATTGGCGTGATTTATCACCATAATGTAGAATATGCAGAAATTGACGGTGAAAAGCTGCATTTACAGATTTTGCGCCCACTGACTCGTAACCAGCCGGACATGGTTTGTCCGTGTGTAGTATTTGTACAGGGCTCCGCATGGTTTAAGCAGGACGTCTATGCACAGCTTCCGCGAGTGGCAAAGCTTGCAGAACGTGGTTATGCAGTGGCTGTGGTGGAATATCGCCATTCGGGTATCGCACCTTTTCCGGCACAAATTATGGATGCCAGAAATGCCGTACGCTTTCTGCGTGTGCATGCGGAAGAATACAGGATCGCCCCTGAAAAAATCGTTATTGCAGGCGACTCTTCCGGCGGGCACACTGCCATGTTTGCCGGCATGATTCACGATGATGTGGAAAATACGCTCTTCCCGGGCATTTCTGCGGAGGTTAAGGGCATCATAAATCTCTACGGAAGCTGCAGCGTCATGAAGGAAGATTCCAATCCGACCCAGCTTCTCCACTGCCAGCCGGACAGTCCGGAAGGTATGGTGATGGGGCATACGGACCTGCGTGAAAGTGAGGAGCTGCGCCGCAGGCTTTCGGTGGAATGCAGCATAGAGCCAGACAGTGTGATCCCGCCAACGATCATATTCCATGGTACAAAAGACCGCATTGTCAACTGTGAAGGCAGCGTGATTCTTTATCGCCGTATGAAAGAGTGCGGGAAGGATGTGAAGCTGTATCTGATTGAGGGCGCCGACCACGGCGGCAATGAATTCTGGACGAAACAGGTTGTGGACATCATGGATGACTTCATCCAGAGGGTAATATAATAATTGATTTTCATACTGGACGTCAAAAGAAGAACCTATACCAGAGCAGAGTATGCAAAAATGTATACTCTGCTCTTTCCCACTCTTTATACCTCCGCCGCTTTCTGAAATACTTTCCTGTCCCTGACTCTGTCGTCTTTCGCTACCTGCAGGGCCCTTACCGCATTTAGGATGGCAATCACAGAAACGCCTACATCTGCAAATACCGCCGCCCACATACTGGCAAATCCAGCCGCTCCCAGGATCAGCACGATTGCCTTGATCCCCAGGGCAAATACGATATTCTGCCGAACGATTCGCAGGGTTTTTCTGGAAATCCTCATGGCCGCAGCGATCTTGGACGGCTCATCCGTCATAATGACCACATCGGCCGCCTCGATGGCCGCGTCAGAGCCGAGTCCGCCCATGGCAATGCCGATATCCGCGCGGGCAAGAACCGGAGCGTCATTAATGCCGTCTCCCACAAATGCCAGTTTACCCTTCCCGCTGGTCTGGGACAGCAGCTGCTCCATATGGCTTACTTTATCCGCCGGAAGAAGTTCTGTATACACTTCATCCAGGCCCAGCCGCTGTGCTACATTTTCGCCCACGGCCTTTGCGTCGCCCGTCAGCATGACGGTCTTCCGGATTCCCGACTGTTTCAGTTCCCGGATCGCAAAGGCCGCATCCTCCTTTACTTCATCTTCAATCAGGATGGCTCCCCTGCTGATTCCGTCCTCTGCCACGTAGACAACCGTCCCTGTCTCTCTCACCAGTTTGAATTTGATGTGATTTAGATTCATCAGCCTGCTGTTGCCAGCCAGTACTGTCTTTCCGTCTAAGGATATGGAGATTCCATGGCCGGCAATCTCCTGAACATCAGCCACTCTGGAGGCATTCAGTTCCTTTCCACAGGCTTTTACAATGGATTTGGAGATCGGATGGTTGGAATCCTTTTCCGCGTAAGCGGCCAGCTCCAAAAGCTTCTCCTTCGTAATCTTTTCCGGAAAGCACCCGCTGACTGCAAACGACCCCTTTGTCAGCGTCCCCGTCTTATCAAAAACAACCGTCTCTGTTTTAGCAAGCGCTTCTAAGTAGTTGCTGCCTTTGATCAGAACGCCGCATTTGGAAGCACCGCCGATTCCGCCGAAGAAACTGAGCGGTACAGAGATAACCAGCGCACAGGGACATGAAATAACCAGGAAGGTCAGCGCCCTCTCAATCCAGACCGCGAACGGCTGTCCTGTCAGAAGCGGAGGAATGACTGCAAGAAGCACCGCCGCAGCTACAACAGCCGGCGTATAATATCTTGCAAATCTGGTGATAAATGCCTCGGATTTCGACTTCTTGCTGCTGGCATTTTCCACCAGATCGAGAATTTTGGCCACGGTGGATTCTCCATATGGTTTCGATACCAGGATTTTTAAGGTACCGCTCTGGTTGATACAGCCGCTTATCACATCGGCTCCCGGTTCCACCTCCCTTGGCAGGGATTCCCCGGTTAAGGCCGAGGTATTCAGGGCAGAACGGCCTTCCAGAATGGTTCCGTCGAGCGGTACCCGCTCGCCCGGCTTTACCACAATCACTTCACCGACAGCCACCTCATCGGGATCGACGGACACGATCCCGTCTTCTCTCACCACATTTGCGTAATCCGGCCGGATATCCATCAGCCCGGATATGGACCGGCGCGACTTGCTGACCGCGTAGGACTGGAACAGTTCACCCACCTGGTAGAACAGCATGACCGCGACGCCCTCCGCATATTCGCCTAAGAACATGGCGCCCACGGTCGCTACCGTCATCAAAAAGTTCTCATCGAATACCTGGCCGTGTAAAATATTCGTAACCGCCTTCCAGATGATATCCCAGCCGATCACCCCATAGCACAGCAGAAACCCGGCCAGTTTCCCTGTTGGAGTTAGCGGAAGGGCCATGGTAATCAGGTATATGGCTGCTGCCGCGAAAATCCGGTATAACTGTTTTTTCTGTTTTTTTGTCATGTTTTTTCCCTCTTCGTCTGCGGCGGCAAAAACAGGCTGTGCCGCCGCGTTTTTAATCAATTTCATTGTCTCCCGGTCTTCATTGTTTCCAGTTGTGTCCAGTCATGATTACATCGTTTGGACAGTGACATCCGGCTCGATTTTCTTTATCAGCCTGACAGCTTCTTCTGCAATTTCCTGAAACCGGTCATCGGCTGCCTCTAAAACCATCTTCTGGCTTAGAAAATGAACCTCCACGTTTGTGACACCGTTTATCTTCTTTACGGCTCCTTCAATCTTTGAGGCACAGTGTGCACAGTCTAAATCCATCAGTTTAAATGTTTTCTTCATAATGAGTATCCCCTTTCAATTTTATTCATATGAATATTTGTTCATATGTTCATCTGTATTTTACAAGAAGGGAGCCAGCTCGTCAATGCTTCCGGTCATTTTGTGTCTGTTTGGAGCAAAACAGTGTCCTTTTGGAGCTGTCCTGTTTTCGTTTTTCGTTTTAGAGGCAGAATATTTTTCCTAACTGTGGTACAATAAAGAGAACGATACGAGGAGGTGACACGATGGAGGAACTTACAAAACCGCGCTATCAGATCTATTATAACGGAGAACCGCTGCCGCCGCAGATTTTCTCTGATCTGCATGTGCAGTACCGTTATGGAAACCATGAAAATCCCGGAAGTATGGATGTGTATACCATATTTCCGGGAATCGAACTGATCTATAATGATTTTTCCATGACCTGTTGCGATAGCAGAAAGAAAGTTGAAGGCGAACTGCTTGAGATTCATTACTGTTATAAGGGACGTGAAGAATGCCAGTGGCTGTGCGGCGACTATCTCTACCTCGGTGAGGGTGATTTATGTATCACACGCATCGAGGAGGAAACTCCCGGTCTCTGCTTTCCCACCGGCCGTTATCTGGGGATCACCATTGTGCTGGATTTAGGTATTTTAAAAGATCATACGCCTCCTCTTCTGGACAGTGAAAGCATGAGGCTGCAGGATTTCGGAGACAGATTCTGCCCCGGCAATCACTTTCTGGCAATCCGGGCCAACCGGCAGATCGACCATATATTTGGAGAGCTGTATCAGATTCCTCAGGAATTCCGCCATGACTACTTCAGGATCAAAGTCCTGGAACTCCTCCTGTTCCTTCGCATGATCGACCCGGAACAGGAACGCGCTCTGGACCGTGTCACCAGGAATCAGATTGATATCATCCGGCAGGTACGGCGCAGGATTACGCAGAATCTTCAGGAAAATATAACCATTGATCAGCTGGCCAGAGAATACTGCATCAGCCCAACCTCCTTAAAGAGCAACTTTAAACAGGTTTACAGCACGACCATCAAGGACTACTTGAGGAAAGTGCGCATGGAACGGGCTTCCGCCCTGCTTCTGACCACAGACAGTACCGTAGCCGATATTGCGGCTTCGCTGGGTTATACGAATCAAAGTAAATTTTCCGCCGCGTTTAAGACCGTTTATGGGCTGGCACCGGCAGAGTATCGGAAGAAGTGCCGTCATGAGTATATATGTACTTCCTCTCATACTCCTCCAGCGGCATCGGCTTCGCGTAATAATACCCCTGAACATAGTCACAGCCGATAGCTGCGAGGAAATCCCTCTGCTCCTGCGTCTCTACGCCTTCCACAATTACCGGTATCCCCAGATTCCCGGCCATCCGGATCACAGATGTGAGTATAATTTCCCCCTTTCCGGCCAGTATGTCTCCGGAAAGGAAATTCATGTCCACCTTAAGAACATCTACATCGATATCCTTCAGCATATTTAAAGAGGAGAAGCCGCTGCCGAAATCATCCATCATAGTCACAAAACCGGCGCGCCGCAGCATACGGATGGCAGCCATGATCTGATCTGAATCGGAGGCATAAGCACTTTCCGTTATTTCCAGATTCAGCAGCGAAACCGGAACGCGGTATTTCTTCGTCACTTTCAGCAGTATATCGACCAGTTTCGGATCAAGGAGCGTTATCCTTGAAAGATTTATGGTAATGGGATTTAGTTTTATTCCATCACTGCACCATTTACCAATAATCCGGCACACATGTTCCGCCATGTAGTAATCCAGACGGACGATGAAACCACTTTTCTCGAACAGCGGAATAAAGGTTCCAGGCGGGATCAGGCCGGCTTTGGGGTGATTCCAGCGCACCAGCGCCTCGGCTCCATAGTCCGTATCTGTGGCAAGATCGAATTTAGGCTGGAAATAAATAATAAACTGTTCCTGTTCCAGCGCCTGCCGCATATCATGCATGATCTCAGACGCTTCGATTTCCCTTCCGTTCTCTCCTTTGTCATAAACTCCCAGGCAGGAGGCAAACATACATTCATTCATGATACGGATCACTTCCAGACCGCTTCTGAAGCTGGCGCTTCCTCTGCTGTTTCTTATAATTCCCTGTATGCTTGCATTCTGTCTGGAATATATCGTGACGGTAAATACATTTTCTCCGGTTTTCAGGCGGTTTCGAACAGGGCAAAACTTCACCATTCGTCCAACCTTTTCAGGATGTGTAATTTTTTTCGTTCTTCTTTTTGTTTTTACCGGATCCATTTTTACCAGGTGACGGCATTCTCCGTTTTCGGCCGGAACCCCTTCACTGTCCAGAATTTCTTCGATCAGAAACAGCATGTGATCAAGCCCATGGAAGCAGACCGGTTTTTCCTCGTAGAAAGACTGCAGCCAACCGCTTATCGTCTGATTTTTGCAGTTTTCAATGATAATGATCAATACCGCTCTCATATGATTTCCTTCTCTCATTCGTATGAGCCGCCGGATACCACGGAATAACTATTCTGTGGTATCCG